>WNFT01001129.1_pt1 | contig 44254 bp, 25 predicted proteins | sample 5400191 | NCBI WGS metagenome assembly WNFT01 (sample SAMN13153359, study PRJNA577476) | soil metagenome | isolation source: 80 cm saprolite under Madrone tree | place: USA:California | collected 2016-06-14 | reverse complement strand
AAAGGGTGGGATAAATTTTTATCATTATACTAGACCCTAAATAAAAAACTTGGTTTGTGGGCCGATGCTTTGCACGGCAATACGAGGCTTACCCCTTTTAATTTTTTTTTTTTGTATACATAGGTTTAAAGTTTGTGACTCACGACCATACAGGTCAAAGAGATTTTTTTTTCATCAGTGATCTCTTCGTGACCAGCTTCACATCATTTTTCAACAAATAAAAAGGGTTGATGGTCTTTCTCTGGTGTAGTATACATATTAAAAAGCATAAGCTTTGCACTGCGTGCAAAGCAATAAAATTTGTTTGTATATATGTATGTTTGATATATTTACAAGACCAGAAATAACTTATCAGCCTTTTCTATTTGTTGAAAAATGATGTGAAGTTGGTCACGAAGAGGTCACTGATTTTAAAAAATCTCTTTGATCCGTATGGTTGTGAGTCACAAGCTTTAAACCTATGTATACAAACAAATTATATTAAAAAGGAGTAAGCCTCATACTGCCGTGCAAGCATTGGCCCACAATTTATTTATTTTTTGAAAAGACAAAGCTGAGGCCACTATCTACACATCATTCTAATTGATCGGTGCTAATTCAGGGCTAAAAAATATATAATTCAAGCACTTAAAGATAATAAAGGGCCAATTTATAAGTTTATCACACAGTTTTCAACAATATATTGCTTTTGCAGCGGAAATTTGGAATTTCGAGCCAATTTGGACTTCGTTCACAGGGATGTGATGTGTGATGAAATACATTTTTGAGATGCATCCAAGGGGTCGATGCACGAAGTACCCCACTTATGTTCACGACGTTTCGTTTCGTTTGGGGTCCGCGTCACGAAACCCTATTTAGGGAAGGTATCCTCCTGGGACCGCTCGGCAATTGTCCGCTTGGACTATATATAGATAGCAATCATAGCATACACACTTTTTGTAAATTTCTCTTCAAGTTGCTCATTTGCAATGAATGTAAAGTAAATTTAAGGTTTACTATACTACTACTTACATGCTTTGAAGGTTTTAGCCTTTAGGTGAAGGCTGCCTGACTCAGAGCAAGTTGTTGATGCTTCAAAACGGCGTTGAACTCTTTGCGCGCTCGAGGCACAGTAGTCACATTGTATTACAAGGTAACAAGTATTTAAGAATAATTATATACAATTACTCGGTACTATTGCGAAACAAAAGATCAATCTGCACGATCGACGATAAGCCTGGATTAAGGTATGACGAGCGGTCCCAGGAGGACACGTTCCCTATATAGGGTTTCGTGAGGTGGACCCCAAACGAAACGTAGGGAACATAACTCGTGTATCGGGTTTTTTTTTCGACCACAGTCCACTTGGATGTGTTATTTGAACAACCGGTGGAAGTGAAACAGTAATGTACTGTAATATAATCTAAAATTATTATTTTAATGCATTAAAATATTTTTTTCCCCTGCTGAGTGCGTGAGTTGTTTATTTCGGCGCTAAAGGATGTAGGCATTTCTGACAAGTCTGTTAAAAAGTTCAACTTACGACGCGCGACGACTTCCGAGTAATTAGGCCTTGTGTGAACTTAGGATTTGGATATATATGCATCTGTTCTGTGGGCGACGAAATATAGACAATAAATACTAAGTAGACACGAGTTTTCGGTTTTTTATTTATTTTGAATTCTTTTTTTTCTAGTCAGCAGTTTTACAGTGATGGTCTCCAGGACTTTATTTATTTATTTTAGGTATCGACAATTAAGACCCTTTAGCGTCTGAATTAGCAGAAATATTGCGACTTTCGAAGGTCAGTTTTATCATCATACAGATGTAGAGCAATCTATATAATAAATTTATGAGCTGTGAGGAATTTAAGCGCGCATGTATGAATCAAATTTCTATATATCTAATTCGCAAAATTATATCTTCAACTGCAACTACGATGGCTTTAAGAATCATTTGGAACCGATTATACATCAATCGACCTCAAGAAAGGGCGTTCGCCAGACGACGAATAGAATTCCATTACTTTAAAAAAAAAATGGGTCGTCGGGGATTTAGAATTGCGAATGTGAGGTAAAAATCTGTTGCCTTCTTTTTATATATTTTCCTCTCTCATTTAAAACATCGATGCTTTTGTCAGGCCCACGGGATGGCATGGCGAAAGTGGTCACCGTTTGCGAGTTGGCGGCCACTTGACTGTTCATTTTTGTGGTCGACCTCGTGGGTTTGGTAAAACTCACCACGTCTATAGGACGAATGAAGCATATAGTGAGATTTAGAAATTTACATTTGATGAATTAACTAAAAAAAATTGGTTGATAGCCTAATGATATAAATTTGTACTTCTAAATTTTGTCGACAAATTTATTTGTAATGTTTTTTTTGACATTCATTGATAGTTGTATTCACATTCGCCTTTTTCTTGCTGCCGTATTTTCTCATTCATTATCTGATTGATATTATTGAAAAAACCGGACGGACTTTCGGCTGATGATTATTGAAAGTGCGCAGCCATTCCGAATAATGATTCTCTATACAATTTTCATCCTAAGGATTAGTTTATATACGTAGATATAACGCAACTAGAATATGCTACATATGATTATCTAAATTCGAAATAAGTAAGCATGTACTCGATAGTGCTGGATTGCATAAATACATTTGAAGACTCTCTCTTAATTCGGCATTTCGGAAAATGCGAAGGGAATCTGAGCAAAAGTTCTCTATTCAAATCTTATCCTAAGGACGAGCTTATATACTTAGATTTGATGCAGCTAGAATATTCTACCAAATATTAGCTAAATTCGATAACGCCGGAATACATAATCACATTTTAACAATGATGTTTGTCTATTTATGCATACATCGTGAAGTCGATTGTTGTTTGTACATTATTACACTTCATTGCGCGAGTTATGTCATACACATTAAAGTTTTGGCTTGTTTGCAGTCAGTATTTTCATTGTAGAATGTAAAGAGACAGTACCAAAAGGGGTACGATCACCTCTCATCCCTTTAAATCTCCATCTATACTTCCCTAAAACACTGCACGGAGTGGTCCAGCATAATAAACGAGACTTACTAACGTCGGCCTTGTAAAACAAACATATGTCAACAATTATTTGACAGATTTCCAATGTTGATATTTGTTTACATTTTCCTCTGTGCTTTCTTTAAGTATAATAGAACGTATTTCAATCAATATCTATTTACAAAATAAGCTCCGGATTCCTACCTTTTGTCCAGTCGGAATTTCTTTGTTAATTTTGTTTTACATGCCCTGGGATTATATACTCCTACTAGTACTATAGTCTATATTATAATCGCAGTCTAGGCCTTTATTTGAACCAAAATGCTTCGGGCAGTGAAACTCTACTATCAGAGTCTGAAGATGACATATTCGGAGTCAAAATATTGCCAAAGTTTGCCGTGATATAAGGGACAGAGGTGGAAAAATTAACGGTGAATTGGAAGTACAAAGTATAACTTGAATGGTTTGTATTTATCTCTACACGTAAAACAAAGTAATGATTGACGACAATCAATTATATATAGGGTATAAACAAGGGACAAACAAAGAGTTTGTATAAAAGATGCTAGTAGAGCTGATGGTAGTGGTATATTCCATTGAACGATTCGCATGTTTATGGAAACGTCGCTCCATCAACGTAGGTTTAAAAACATTGAACGCTCGACATCAGTTCTTCTGTTCTCATTATCATCTTCCACTGGTGGCAGTTGAATGTCGCAACTACCATCTGTGTGAAGATGCTTTCGAAGAACGGACATTCTGCCGTTTTCCTTGGTATCTTCGAGCTGATGCTGTTATATTTCGCAAGAAATATCGAATTGAAGTCGCGAATCGGCATGTTTCATGAGCATGTTAGTTAGTGTAAGCATATATATATATGAAACTAAGCTGAAGCACGTAGTGGTGATGGAGTTTTGGAGCCCATTTAAAATCATATGTGTAATGTTATAAACGTCTTCCATGACTGAGATATTGATTGTCGGACTTTGTGGTTGAAGTTTAGAAGATTCGGTGTGGTTGAATTAGATTCTTAGTCATCGGTGATGATTTTAGTCGGTATCGGGACCATGTGCTTGGAGGTTTAGGTTATACTTAGTTTTGGATCTAACGGCGTTAAGTCTATATACCGCTTGCTTCGATATCGATTGCCCGGATCGACGATGCTATATCCAGTAATTTAACAATTGCGCTTAAGAAGCATTATTGTCATTAATATATTTCTCGGATCATCGTGTGAATGTATAAATTTATCGTGTTTGTCGTTTGTTTGTAGAGCCAAATCTTTTATATTAGTCGTTTCGAATGTTATCAATGAAGTTTTTACCTTCTGTACACCCTCTTGATTGTAAGTAAATCGAATTCAAAATATGTTATTTCTAATCTAACTGCAATATTTTATAGTAATTTTATTTGGTCGGGTCCATATAATTTATCTAGAGATAGTCTTCGAGATATTATATTAACTCACTTGACTACAGGAGCATGTGCACTGAGTAGCTCGGAAGCATGTATAAAACTTGCTCGGACATTCCATTTAGGTGCGCATAGCGAAGAAAATGGACTGTACAAGGATATTCACACTTCGTACTACTAGTATTCATGCATTACCCAAGATTGCTTGCACTATCAAACTGCGTCCTGTGCGTCGCCTTCTTGTCAATAACAATTTAAATATGAAATTCTCTGCCAATGGTCGCAATATGTACGCATCCTTGGCATTTTTCGTAGTTCGGAGGATATCCTTACTTTATTAAGTATATATCTACCCTATGTAGCACTAAGTAACCCAATGCAGACCGTGCAACCCAACGACGAAGACTGGTGAAATAGAGCTCATAGGTAGCGGGCGATGCCACTTGTCGGCCCTACCTGACTTATCTGTGAAATAGTTGTTGACAGATGATTATTCCTTGCTTGATAAGTGTTAACTACAAACACGACGCGTACAAAATAAATAGGGAATCCAGCCACAGCCGCGGCGTAGATCAGCCGGCATAAGTCGCGCAACTAGGTGTAACAAATAAGAAGCGGCTTCACATCTTAATTCAACACCGTTGTCCTCTGCTACGTATACATCAAACATTGTAAGCGACCTCCTAATTTACCACCCGGGATTCAAACTTCAGGAAGGGATCTTGTGTAAACGGTAAACATAAGAACTCGACATTATGCGTTCGACGGAAAGAAATACAAACGGAGACAATCAACGACTTCTGCAAGGGCTCTTCTTAGAGGAAAGAAAAAACAATTTGTGCTTTCTTTTTCTTTTCTGTCTTTTTTTTTCTGTCTTCGAAGGATGGTTTATTAAGCCGAGAAAAAATCAGAGTCTTCGTCGTTAGATTGTTCTGCTGGATTTACGTGATATCATTAGCAAAGCAACAGAAACTTAATATGAATGTATGCAGTTCCTACCGAATTTCTTGAGATCGAATTGTGAGTCAAGGCCGCGGAAGAAACGCTCATCAGCCATAGTTTTTCCATCCTCGAGAAGTTTTCTAGCACTAGAGCGTCTGGATTCGGGTTCTTTACGCGGATGGATGGCGAAGTCGCTGAAGTTATAATCTAAATCGTTGTCTTCCTGATTGTCCCATTGATCGCTATTGGTGTCGCTATCTGCTTCATGATGGCCTCTCTCTTGCTCATCAGACCTTGATTCTAGCCATATATCTCGCATGCCTTGAAAGCCGAACAATGCTGATTGAATTTGATAAGATACTTGATTCAACGACGGCGATGTCGTATGTCCATGCTCTTCCGCGTGACGCTTGTAGCGTATAATTCTTCGGCCGATATGAACAAGGAACGGTGCGAAAATGACGGTATATGCATCGACGTCTTCTTCTTCCTTTTCTCCAAAATCCTCGTGGGTGAAGAAAAAATTTTCGAAGAACCAAACTAAAAGGTCGAGAGCCAGGCCACGAACGTAACAAAGATGGTGGCGTTCGACGACGGGGATGGCATTGAGATCAAAGATGGTATGACATTCTTGCACGATCGTAGGATTGTCCTGGACGGCATCTGAAGACGGCATGTATGTTCTTTCATCAAAGGCATTTAAAAAAATTGCTATTGCGACCAAGGAGAGTAAATCGCGGGCATCATCCATTGTTGTTAAAGGTAACAAGTGTCCGTGATCACTTGAATCGTTCTTGACATAAGAGTTATGCATATAATGCACTACTCGCCGAACAAAGAGAGCGAATGGGGGATCTGTTCCCTCAGTTAGGACTGACGGGAGGACGAAGGCATGAATTTTGCCTATGAGAGTTTCGTATAATGTGTGATTGGATAAATAGAATCCGCCAGTAATGACGGCATGTTCGAGAGTTATAGTGACATATGGAGTGTTTGGCCGGAGAATACTATACGCCAAAGAGGTCCGTCGTTATTAAATTACAAAATTAATTGGAGGACTTACAGGCGATTCCCAGGATCAAGACGAATAGCCTCGATGCCGTTGCTCGAGCTAAATTCGTGGCTTAGTCGATCAAAGTCTTGAAGATATTGGTCCCAGTGGGTAAAGGTATGCAAAGTGTCGTCGTCCGAGGTTCCAGGCGCAGCTATAATCACGAGTTGTTGACCAGAACGAACGTCGAAAAAGGTACCAAAGCCCGCCGGCGTTATTTTCCAAGATTGAATAGCATGAGCGGTCGAAGCGTCGGTCCATCGAAGAGAAGCATTTTCCGACGTTTCGTGAGTGCAGTAGGGATCGGAAACTGTATCGCGCCATGCAGCGTGATCTGACGAGAATGGTAATGATTCCGCTCCGAGGTAGGATTTCATTCGGATGATTCGGAGTGTATTTGGAACATCTAGTTCCAAGTTGTCAACAAATTGTTTTAAGACACCGTCTTTAACTTGCGGTGTTTCCGAAACAGATTGATCTAATAAATTAGTCAATAAAGTGTTTTTCTATCTTAATAAAATTAAAATTAAAAAATGCCTTCGATATTTATGAGTTCCTTTAAGCTGTTGATGGATGTTAGTCCTTTACGATCGCAGGAGATGTTAGGGAGATTGTAATCCGTGATGATGATATGATTTGAGCGCAACATTTTTTGAAAGGAAAGTGGCGACATCTCTTGAACAACACTGCGAGTGATTGATTTTATTTTCGATGTCGATACATATTCAGGACAAAGCGTCTCAGTTGCTAAGGTGAAGTTATCCTCGATTTTAGTTGTAATGTTGCGCACTGCCGTGGACAGAGCAAAAAAAAAAAAAAAAAAAGAAGTGAGGAAGCAAATTTTACAGGTGTCATAAATTCGTGGTTGAGACGTTCGCCGTGAATGTTGAAGGTATGGAAGTGAACAATGAAGGGAGACGAGTTGTGGACGCTCTAAAGTAAGCCGTTTGAGCGAAACAAACTAATTTATATTTTAATATTGTATATTATTTACCTCTGGAAGCAGAACATATTCTGTGGAGACGTTTGATCTTGGCGCCTAAATTATAAAATAAGTAAGTTAGCAAAATTTTAAAACATTTGTATTCATATAGAAGGAGCTACCAATAACTCGTTTAGATCGATGTTTTCTATCTTTAAGTATTTACTTCCAATTACCAGCGGCAAGCGTTGAGACGTGGTTACATTTGGCTGTTGACTCAACGTAGAAGACGGTTGAGATCTTTTACGAGTTGACCTTTTACGTTTCGTACTTGGCTTTTCTTGTGGCTGCTTATTGGTAGATGTTGTGCGACTTTTTTTTCTAGGAACAAGAGCTGATGGCTCGCTGTCGTCTAGAATTATTGAGATAAATATTTGCAAATTTTAAAGTTAGACTAAAATCTTAAACATACGGCTGCGGTTTTCTCCAGTGCGTTTCCGTAAATTGACCGACGGACTTGATGATGTTTCAGGGTTTCTGGCCTCGAGGATATTCCCTAGTGGCCAAGATTTTGTTATCGTTCCCTCTTTAACAGATAAAGACGTTAGATTGGCGCAGTTTTTTTCATTCGTAGGGTCTATGCATTGATGGTTGAATGAGCGTCTGGAAATGAGAAGGATGCTCCTCACCTAACACAAACCAACCGCATGTGTCTTCGTTCAGATGGTCGAAATTCTCTGGGATACGATTGGCGATTTTTGATGCTGCTTCATGAACAGTTTGATTTCCATTTGCGATGCCAAAAAGTTGATCCCAGATAAAATGTTCTAGTTCAGAAATAATGTCGGGACGTTCGTTCCCAAGCGCTTTCGAATACTATATAAGAAAAAGAAATTACCAGTAAAAAAGATGTTTTTTTTTGGATCTGGTAAGATTTTCATAAAGTACGTACAAGAGCCATTTTATAACGTTGAGTGTAAAACGTCGATAGATGAATTTGAGCGTCTTGTAGGAGGAAAAGGGGACTGATGAGTAGAGCCATCTGAAGGGGCAGCCGCAAGGTCTCCATTTGTTGTTTTTCACCAGCGAGCTTTTCCAAAAAAGCAGGATAGAAGTCGATTCCGTCGTTTTGAGTATAAGGTGGGAATCTAGAAAATGAAGGATGGCCGATTTTTTTTAAAATAAATAAATAAATATATATATATATATATAGGCTGACTTTGAAGATAGTAGGCTGAACTCTTGAGGAGATCCAGGAAAATCGGGGATAGTCTAAAGCGAGGACGTGAGAGGAAGTATTTTAGTTAAATTAGTAAGAAACGGTTGTGACGTACATTTTTTTCAGCATGCTGTTGCAACATAAATGAAATGTGTGTAGCTGCTAGTTGTAAATTGATCAAGCTTTTATCGACGTTCATATTCGAGTGCAATCGATACAGGGCTTGCAATTGTTGAGTGGGAAGGTTTGACGCTGATTCATCGGTCTCGATGTCTGTTTTAGACGATATAAAATTGAGGCGGAACTTTTTCAAAATTGCTGTCCAATTTGCAAAGGAGCGTAAGCTTTTCTGTTTGTTGTTGGATGAAGTTGATGAAATAAAGTGGGGGAAAGAAAAAAAGCGCACTTCATTTTTGGAAAAGTTTAACCCCATTTTTTTATGAACCGGAGGCTGGATTTGATCGCTTGGCAAATCAAGTTTGACTATAACGTCTAAAAGACGAAAGGCGCAGAGTAAGCTGCAGAGATTGTTTGCCTTTTCTTTCGATCTTAGCAATGATGACTCTCGGTTCGTAATTGCGTCATTTGATATTTCAGGCACTGATTCGGCGTTTACTTCGTGTAATATTGCTTTTAATGGCGAGTTATGTATACTCTGTGTTTTGAGGAAGGAGTCGTAATCGTCGAGTGCGCAGCCTAGATGCTATGATTGCCGAATTTTATTACTAGCATTATCGTTTTTATTACGATTTATAAAGAAGACGTACGTAGCCTTGCTTTTCGTCTTTGTTCAATAGATCGCTGATTTTAGTATCGACCATAGGTAAGCAAGTAAACCAGGGAAAAGACGCGAGGAGAAGCGAGTTAGTACGAAAAGATTTTACAAGAGGACTTGCATTTTCCTCGGAGCGGTTAGCCACTGAAGTTTCTCCATCGACTTGCATACTGTTGTCGAAAGTCTGATCGATAGACATATCCATATTTCGCTGTGTAGAGAAGATTGCACTAGATGCTTGAAAGAAACGAACTTTGGTTATGTAAGTTGCACAGTTTTAAAATCAAACTTAATTCACGTGACCTTGCCGACAAGGGTATTCCTAGATCAAAATAACTTTTTTTTTTAAAAAAAAAAAAGAGTTGTGTCAAGATATCTACTATTGTTACATGATGCATGTAAACAATAATCAACATATTATTTTTGAACAAATCTTGTTGTGGTCTGTTTGAATAGTCAACGAGCTTTTCCTTATGAAACCGAAATAAATGTCAGTGTACGCAGACGCGAGGTGTAGAATAGGAAATGGCTACAAATAACAGTTCCCGTTTTTCCCGCTTTTATTTTCTCTCGTGGTTATATAATTTAATTAGATTTTTTAAAAGAAAGGAAGGAGGCGCCTTGGTCGTAAGAGAGGGGGAAAAAATTCACTCACTATTTTCATCTTTCTTTGCCTAAAGGCCTTCTTGAAATGTCAGAAGGAAAAAAATGGAAAAAAAAAGAACATAAAGGAAGTCTGAATACATCGTTTGATTATGAGGCAGGGGAAGGGACTTAGTATCTGGTGAGCATCTGGATCCCAAGGAAAAAAATATCGCTGACTTCATATGATTTCTATCATCTTATACACCTTATTTGAGTTTTTAATGACTTTTTAAAAAGGTGGTTAGTGTTGAGTTTAAGATGATAGGAGAGAGCGAGAGAGAAAGAATAAAGAGGGGGAAACTTAGGGCCTGGCGGACGCCTTGCTCCCAAGATAAGAATATCACTTGCTATATATATTATTATTATTTTCCGCATAGACTTCCCTTATACAACGAATAAAGAAAAGAGAGTGAATCAGAATTTTTCTTTTGATTATGATATAGAGGAAGGAATCTAGCACTTGGTAGGTGCTTCGATCCCAAGATAGGAATGTCACTCACTTTATATGAATTTTCCGAATTCAGATTTCCCTTAAAAACCGCAACATAAGATAGCGAATAATGTTTTTTTTTTTTTTTTTTGGGATTATGAGATAGAGAAAGGGACCTAGCACCTGGTAGGTACTTTGATCCCAAGATAGGAAAACCATTCACTTTATAAAATTTTCATTATTAAATACAATTTCCGAAATCAAGCTTTCCTTGAATACCGAAAAAAAAGGAGAGGGTGAATCAGATTCTATCTTTTGATTATGAGATAGAGGAAGGGACCTAGCATGTGGCGGGTACCTTGGTCCCGAGATAGGAACGTCGTTTACGTTATATATATTTTATTATTGAACACGTTTTCCTTCTCTTGAACACCGAAAAATAAAAGAGGGTGAATCAGAATTCATCTTTGATTATAACGAGAAGTACGGGATCTAGCACTTGGTGGGTGCCTTAATCCCAAGATAGGAAAATGACTCACTTTATATTATTAAATACAAATTCCGAATTCAGGCTTTCCGAAAAAAAATAAAAAAATAAAAAAGAGAAGGTAAATCAGATTCTATCTTTTGATTATGAGATGGAGGGAGGGACCTAGCACCTGGTGGGTACCTTGATCCCGAGATAAGAACATCGCTTACTTTATATAATTTTTATTATTGAACGCGTTTTCCTTCCCTTGAACACCGAAAAAGAAAAAGAGGATGAATCAGAATTTATCTTTGATTATAAGGAGGAGTACGGGATCTAGCACTTGGTGGGTACCTTGATCCCAAGGTAGGAAGATCACTCACTTCATATAATTTTCATTTTTAAGTACAATTTCCGAATTCAGGCTTTCAGAAAAAAAAAGGAGAGGGTGAATCAGATTCTATCTTTTGATTATGAGATAGAGGAAGGGACCTAGCACCTGGTGGGTACCTTGATCCCGAGATAGGAACGTCGCTTACTTTATATAAATTTTATTATTCATTTTCCTTCCCTTGAACACCGAAAAAGAAAAAGAGGGTGGATCAGAATTTATCTTTGATTATAAGGAGAAGTACGGGATCTAGCACCTGGTGGGTACCTTGATCCCAAGGTAGGAAAATCACTCACTTTATATAATTTTCAAGTACAATTTCCAAATTCAGGCTTTCCGAAAAAAAAAAAAAAGAAGGTGAATCAGATTCTGTCTTTTGATTATGAGATGGAGGAAGGGACCTAGCACCTGGTGGGTACCTTGATCCCAAGATAGGAATGTCGCTTACTTTATATAAATTTTATTATTCGTTTTCCTTCCCTTGAACACCGAAAAAGAAAAAGAGGGTGAATCAGAATTTATCTTTGATTATAAGGAGAAGTATGGGATCTAGCACCTGGTGGGTGCCTTGATCCCAAGGTAGAAAATTTACTCACTTTATATAATTTTTATTATTAAATACGATTTTCGAAACCAAGCTTTCCTTGAATATCGAAAAATAAAAAGAGGGTGAATCAGAATCTATCATTTGATTTTGACATGGAGGAAGGGGCCTAGCATCTGGTGGATACCTTGATCCCGAGATAGGAATGTCGCTTACTTTATATAATTTCTATTATCGGATGCATTTTCCTTTCCTTGAATACCGAAAGATAAGAAGAGGGCAAATCAGATTTTATCTTGATTATGAGATAGAGTACGGGACCTAGCACCTTGTGAGTACGTTGATCCCAAGAAAGAAATGTCGATCACATTATGTATTTTTCTTTATCCGATATGTTTTCTTTGATTTGGGAGGTTTGTTGTGACACGTCATAAACCCGCGATCCATGATAAATACTGTTGATGATGGGTCAGATCAAGAGATTGAGCAAAATAGCATCGAATGTTAAGGCGCTGTCATTTAGAGAGGTTTCTAGCAGAGTCAGGTAGCTATGGTTGCAATGAAAGAGAGGGTAAGGATGGGTGAAGAAAAGAAAAGGAAAGTAAAGTGTCGTGTTTGTAGTTGTTGTTGTGGGCTTGTTTACGTCCAAGAAATAAAACTACATTTTGGTCGAAATTCCATCGGTAATTCTTTTAATGAATTTTGCTTTGTTTGCGGTCAAGATTGTCTTTGATATATTTTAGGGTTGGGTGTCGAATTCAGCCGGATGATACAGGACTAGCATTACAGCATTGATATTTATCATAAATCGAAGGGTCTGAGCCATCGGCATTATATCGTACCGAGCTTTAAAAATCTCCTAAGAAATGGAACAATATATCGAAGTAGAAAGAAGTCTGATAATAAATTCATGACTTTGTCCATCCGGGCCATCTCATAAGGCAATTCCGAATCTCAATTTCGGGCCAATTTACCTGGCGTTGCGTCTAAGCTTTAATTGTCGTCCACAACAAGTACTGGACATAGGCAACGCTGGCAGCACTCTAACTTAATAAGCGTGATCTTTGAGAATCAACTTTACCTAACATTAATCAACACTCCGAGTCACAGTTTCAACTTGAAAACGCTGCATTATCAATTTGAGTATCTCGATGGCTCGTTTGGACATTCGGAATTTGGTGACAATTGCATAGGGGTGGATCTGGACGCGTGGCGAAGTGGAGGGTTTATTGGAACTCGAACGTACTCTCTAATTACCGCAAGAAAATGGAGGGATATGATTTGACTTTTGAAAAACTTATATAAAGTTTTATTAACAGATTGTTCTCAACATTTTTAACAATTATTTAGGTCTACAAGTGATGAAAACTCCCAGAATATCGTAGATAAGTTATTCATGTTTTAAAAAATTGAAATAAATAAAGAAAGATAAAAGAAAATAAAATTTATTTCGAGTTTTATTTTGTGATTATTCTATCTTATGTTTGCTTTCTAAACATGTATATATAATTTTTAAAAATAGTCATTATGCAGGGGGATAAAAGAAGTCCAAAATTTATTGAAAAAAAAAGTGAAAAGTAAAAGTAAATAAGAAGATCAAAGTTTCATTCTCTTGCCCCTTTTCATCAAATCTTCCATTCTAGAAAACATGGCGTAGCCTTCTTTAATCCTGCGTTTTCTCTCCTCTTTTCTAAATGCCATTATTGCAGGGTCGGTATTTTCCAGATTTCTGTCTGTTCTGAAGCCATTTTCAATGTGCCGAAAGATTTCACCTGAACAATATTGGGTGAATGACATCCTTACTTCGCTCTTGTCAGTGGGGATATTGGAGTGTGCGATAAGGGCCGAGGGCAAGCAAACGCATGCCCCTGCTGGAAATTCTAGAACTAGACCAAGATCCCAGAGGACGAGATGTCCGCCTTTTGTCGCATCAAATTCACCCAAGGCCGTAATAGTGCACCATCCGAAGGGGCAGTTTTGAGTATCGACGTGTATCTTCGTTACTACTTGCTTTCCAAGATTGAATGCAGCCGAAGGCATAATAGATCTTGGGAATAGTTGTCCAACTAAATGTGGATATACTTCCCATAATTTGTTAAGGTTCGTATGATAATATTGATATGCTTTGGGATGCCATAGTGCAAATGTAGCTATATATTTTTTTTAAAAAAAAGGACGTTAATAATAATAATAATAATAATAATAATAATAATAATATAAGAATGAACTTCTTTATTCTTTTTTTTTGGGGAAGAAAGATTTATAATTGTAAACGAGTTAGACTCACCATCTTGATATGAAGCCAGTCGTTGGATATCTACATCTTCTAACAGAGTATCCGCAAGATGTTGAAAGCGGCCCAAACCTCGATTGTTTGGTGTTGTGTGGCCGTTTCCGTACGATAATCCAATATTGAGCGCAAAATAGCCATCGCCTCGTTTACCATTATGTAGGTCCTTACTAGTGAAACAAATTTCCGACATTTCCCGCTTCATCGTATCGCATGCTTTTCGAACACTTCCAAGATACGACATGTCGTTTGGAGAGGGAGCTAGGACAGCTACAACGTGTCCTAGCTTGTCTGTAAGGGGCTGATGTCTATAATTTTTTATTTTATTTTATTTTATTTTATTTCAATGAAATTTTACACTCACAATGTATCGGATTTGACAAGAACGAATCCTAGAGCGATAGCATCCTCCAAAGTTTGAATTTCAGGCGCGTTCGAGAAGTCGGTAAGTTTTGCAGTATAACCTCCAAGGTTTAAGCGCAAATTAGTCTCTATAAGTGACGTTTTCCATTCTTTAGAATTGCCAATGTAATTCTTCTTTACAGTCGGTCTTGGAAGATGTCCGTATTTCTTCCAGTCTTTTTCGTCTTGTATTTTTTTCTTCCAATGCTTGTAATTCAACTTGTTATTAGAAGAAGACTTGGTGGGATCACCTCCTTTTTTTAGGCATGGAAGCTCGATTATTTCTTCTTTTTCCGGACGGAATTTTCGTTTTGTATTGCTATTGTTTCCACCATTCGGTTCTTCCTCATCAGAGTAGATTGTTTCTTCATCCCTTTCAATTTCGTATGTCTCGATTATTCGAGTGTCGTACAAATCTTGTAAAGAAAATTCTGCCATTTGCAATGTATTTATTAGTTCCATTTCGTGAATGCGCCCTGAAACAACGTCTCAGTATCAAAGATATTAAAAATTGATTTAATTTCAACCATCTAATTTTATTTTCTGTTTATTTTTCAAATTAAATGAAGAAACTTACCTTGGGAATGAAACGTTTGATCTAAGGGCATTTTTTTTTGCTCCTTTTTATTTCCCCTTCTTTTTAAAAAATATTTGGCTTTTTAAAAACGAAAAATTAACGAGAAGTGTAAAAACTCACAGTTCTGAATGGCCACGGGTTAACACTCTCTTCAGGTTTTATTATTCTTTCGAGAAGAAGGAGAATGACATAAGCCGTAAGTTGAACATTCATGTGACTTTTTTTTTTTTGGGGTTGTGAAACCAAACAAGGTACAACATTGTCTTTCTGTCTACCATTTATTGACGTTTATTTGAGATAGTTAATTAGACGACTTTTTCTAAAGAGTCACCTACCCTAAATATTCTTGAACTGCAATTGTTTATATGAAAGACTTTCTTGCTCTGATAGTCGGGAATTGAGTGGATGTCGACAATTGTAAGCCTCTAGTAATGAATTTAGTTAGTACTGCGGTCATGTGTTTAGAAATTTAAATTGCACTCGGTGTCAAACAAAATTATGCGGCAACTTGAATGGGTCCATTTAAACCCATATGTCTGGTATCATAAACGTCTGTCATACGAACAATTGTCAAGAACAACGCCGTAATGAATGCTATTGAAAAGAACTTAATGCTTAAGTCTTTCTAGACTAAATTCAGCGTTATTGTTTTTATCCCCTTTAGTAAAAAAAATTTAGAAGATCCGGTACATTGTTCAGTGCTGTTGAATTGTATTCTACGATGAAACTTGACACTCTCGTGACCACGTATTTGAAAAACTAAATTCTACATAGTTTCGGATTAAATCAGATGGCGTTAAGCCAATTAAACTTATATGTCCATTGGCCGATGGACGCACTGACATTTCCCTCTGGTAGGTATATTAAAGCTGTAGATCGCAATGTATGAGCAGCCTCTAATTTATGGCGTAGTATGTAGGGATTAAAACGCAATTAATTTGAAATCTATGTGATGTAAATCGGATGTTGAAGCGATGGTGAATATTCAAACTGGAATTGTTATAATCAAAAATTTATCGTTTTAAAAGGTTTCTTTCGATCATTGTGTGAATGTTTAAGTGTATTTTGTTGTCATTTATTTGCACAGTTAGAGTTGTATATATTCGTTTCTTCAAACGCTATGGATGAAGCTTTTTCTTTTGCATACCGTGACTTTCTTGATTGTACGCAAATGATTTTTTTTTTTTTTTGGTTTATTCTGAACTAACTAGAATATTGTTCAGTATTCTTATTTTGATTAGACCATCGTTTCGAACGCAAAGTTTTTCAAAATCGTAAGTAATGATTGGCGATTTTTCTATTGATTTCGATACTCACAATCCGTCTCTCTTTTATAGGAAAGAAGGGGTTGATAATGCCGTTAACGATCCAACTGGCTGATCTGTATCGCACAAGACCACTCTGATGATGGCGGTCTTGAAAAATACTAGATTGGTGTGATTTGGAACCATGACTTCGTGGTCTTGTGTAGATCAGATCAGTCCGTTGAGTTATTGAAGGACGTCAAGTTGGTATTTTTATTTTTATTTTTATTTTTATTCCTATTTCGCAGGTTTATAAAAGAGACAAGGTTAGTCGCTGTTCGTTTTAAACCAAGAGACATTGTGAAATTCACAGCGTCTGTCGAGTTCAATACTACTGTGACACTTACGAGCTGCAAATCTTTTGATTCAACGAGCTGTCGTGCTTAAACATATACATATAACATCGCTCAATTCCCACTACCCTTAGGGGGTCTTAGCGATTTCACATTTTCAGTTTTTTTGCGGACGGTTTGATTCTTTCCTTCTATGGTAAAGATTTCCTTCTCGGTTTGACTGTGGCTATGCTAATTTCCTTCAATGGTAGTATTTTCCCGCCGTTATTGTTCCATGGGTTTCCAAAATGTTCCATCCTTTTCTCACCATAACACATTCTGTTATCGCTCGTCGTTCTCACTATAAATCATGCATTTCTTCAACTCTACTATCTGCGGGTACACTGCAAAAACAATATTTGATTGCGAGTCTCCTTTCTCCACTGTGTCGCTTCCTTTTGGCTGCATGTTCAATTTTCAACGTCTAAAATCAAGCTCACCTGTTTCTGTCGTCATCTCAAAGGCTGTTTGGTCAACCTCGTCCCTGAACTGGTAGACACCGAGTACGATGTGAAGCTAGGCAGAGACTGATTCAACTATTGCACTACTTCGGTTCCTGATGCCAAAATGCCCTCTGTTGATGTCTGCCTTGTCTTCTCGTCAACTCCTTCGGCTGTGCAACGTCGTGATGCAGGTATTTCTTGGGGGGTCAAAAGAGTCTTCATGAAGTTCATGTCAACAACAACATCTTGTCATTTCTAGTATCTATACCACCTTTTGGTGGATCGGAAGAAGACGCACAAGAGACGTTCGAACCTTTTTCACTATCTCGGTTTTCTCCTCTTCGTAACACTGGTGGGGTTTTTTATTCTTTCATCATAGCATTGTGCTATACAATTTCTTATTTGCAGAACCTTGTCTTTCGAGTTGTCGATCTGAGGATCATGAGATGTCCGACAACTCTAATCCTCTATATATATCTGATGTTGATGTCGTAGGCCCTGGAGCCGCACTAAATGGAATGATTCTATGGATATCGATGAGGACATTTCTTTTTCTGGAAGAAGTATTCAACATATTTCTCGGCCATCAACACAGGATGTCAATTCATCAGCTAATGCATTGAGTCATCTCTTCTCTAGCATAGAGTATGCAAATAAGGCTATGTTGTTAGATCTTGTAAAGCATCACGGTGTACAGCTTCCTTCTCACATGTAATGCCAGTGTTTTTGCAACAAACCACCAACGTTCTAGTAGGTAGTAAACATCAATGGGCTCCATGTTCCACATTAAATACAATAACATTAGTCGAGCCTGAACTGTACTATTTATCTGTCTTCCGAATCACTCACTTGTAACGTGACACACGTAAGGTAGTGGGCCACGCCGACCGCGGTCGACCTTACTCCGTTATATATATGTAAATATTCCCAATTGAAAATTACCCAAGACGACCGGGGGCAAAGCGATGACATTGGTCAGTGTCAAAGAGACAAGTGTGACAGAAGCGTGTGTTCTTGCATGCAATTTAAAACAAACAAGACACAACATAGTCTTTGTGTCAATAACTTGTTGAGGTTTGTTTGGCATAGATATAGAACTTGTCAAATATGTAAGGCTTTTCTATTCTGATAGTCAGGTATTTAAGGGAAGTCAACAGGTGAGGATTCAAAATATACGTAGTGATTATTCTTGCGTTGTAGACACCCAGTTTCAATCCTACTCAAATTATAATTTTCTCGCAACAACTAATCAAATTAAATCAATGAACTTAATGAAAACAGCGACAATTATCAAACACGCGGAATATATTTTAACGGGGGGGGCCTATTTAAGATACAGGAGCGGAGGTTCCGAAGACTATTACGAACAATACGTTGGTCGAAAGATGAAAACTGGCGCCGTACTTCTCATAATCCCCCGTCTTTCCAGGATAGGTAGAGATACTGTGGCCGACAGCCACACAGGACCCAGCGGGAACTTCGCCCTGAAATTGAGGAAACGATCTACCTATATTTTCAAAATCGATACCACCACTATGCTCGACTCCTCGAGCATCGAAAACAGGAACTTTTAATGATAATAATAAAAAAGTTGTCATGAGCCTTTTTTTTAATCTCTGATTGAATAATAAAAAACGTTACCTTTGTCTGAGAAATATAACGACGCTCGAGATCGCTCGAGAGGGGTGTTGTTCGTGTGGGCTCTTCTTCCGGAAAGAGGGCTGATAGGGGTATTTTCGAACTTAGGGGGTGCGGATATACTTTCTGGGAGCGTAGAAAATGTTAGGGCTGATTTGTATAGCTGACAGACAAGGCTTTCTTTTGCAAAGATCATGGTGACGAAGCAGCAGTACCTCTCCCACTCTTGTCCGTGAAAAAGAATTGCGATTGATTTGTTCAGTCTTCCGTGGATCAAATTAGAACTTGTGCAGTATCCTGTTATTACGGCCACGGCCGGCTGTTTATCGATGAAAACCTCCTGCCGTCTTCGAAAGGTTTCTCGAATGACGAAGTCCAAGGGCGACGCACGAGATGGATTGAAGTAGCGGCCCTCCTTAACCATTGAAATGACCGACATGAGCAAGCTGTCTTTCCTAAGAATAGATTGATTATTTATAATTATGCAACGAAATGATTGAATACTCACCCAATGCTCATATCTGGAACGACAGATGGCCAAAGCGAATAAGGAATGTGAGGCGTATCAGCTGGTTCTGTGTTCCATGAGAGAAGATAACCGGCGCTATGGAATTCAGTGGAAAAAGTCAAATTTTGTAAGTAATAAATATATTGGCGTAAGGACTATATAAAATTAATTACCGTAGAGCAGGAAGTTTTTTATATTGTCGACGTAAAAGCGGATCCTGGACTTTTTTGAAGAACGATTCGTCCTCCAGTGGCAATTCTCTGAATGCGGGTATTTAGATCCTCATATGATAGAAATAAACGAGTTTAACTCCTCACTTGACTGTAAAATTTTCATAATCTTCCAAGAATTCCTTTTTTGCACTGGGAAGTTTGGGCATGGCGTTTTTTGAGATGACGCCATCAAAAGGATCGTCGGAAAGTTCGTCTTCATCTTTCCCTGTCTTAGAACTCTCCCCGCCCATCGCACCATTGCTGTTGTCATATCTTCAATTAATCGCATTGTGAGACATACGCAAATAAAAAAGACTTACCGAGATATTTGAAACGCGAGATCCATTTCCTCTTGATCCCAATCCTCAGAAATGTCGTCTTTTTCTTCTGTTTTTTGGACATCTGCGTCTGTCTGGAAAACAACTGAAGCATCTTCTCTCATTGTTTCTTTTCCCTTTCGTCTAACAGGCCTATTCAGCAGGGGGTTTATTAGACGGAAATGAAGATAATGAACAAAAAAATAAAAAAATCACGTCGTTTGGTTAGATATCGCATTGTAAGACTTTCCAGTAGAAGATGTCGCTGTTTTTGCTGGTCTTCGAATTGGAGTCGATAACCTTTTAATTAAAATAATACATGTATATGAAAATGTGGCGTATATATGATGGTTTTAAGATTTGAGTTTGCTTACTCGGTTGTTTGTTTGGAATCTTGTGTGCGGGTTTTCTTTGGCGGTGATTCACTATTGGAAGCTGAATCTTCTCCATTATCTGGAATCGTTCTCTTCTTCATTCTTTTAAGCGCATCCGTCAATATTAAATGATCAAGAAGGCGAAAGTATAATATACTCACATTCCGGATGTACTCCTTGTTGCAATTTTTTCCATTTTGGCAGTCGTTTTTCCAATTCTACTTTCTGGCGTTCCATAGTAGTTTCTATTGAAGGAAATTTAACCACGGAAAGTTACAATTAATTTGTAAAATATTCTTACACAGATCTATATGTTTAGATTATGCTGTTAGAATCACAAAAAGATCCAGAAGAGGGAAAAAAAAATACGTTTTTCCTTTTCTTGATAGCGTTGGACTTTCGTCTTTCTCGATACTATATTACAAATTATGAGCAAAAAAAATCGAGAAATTAAAATAAGTATTTACATCTCTATCTCCGCAACCTCAGAAACAGTTGGCGATAGTGACCGCATGTTTTGTTTGATCTTTGAAGTACGCGTTGATCGTTTCGACATTTGATCTTGTGAAAATTGAAAGAAGGAAAAAAGAAGGGAGAGACGAAACGCTGAAAATTTATTCTTCTACAAGTCAGTTAAATAGCAGTCAAAAGTCCTTACTCCTTTAAGTTAACAAAATACTAGCATTATTTGGACATTATGCATGATACATAGTCCTTCAACGGTTGTACTGTCTCAATCAACTTCCGTATGACGTCGTTAATAGGGTTGATTGGCTTGGAAAATTTGAATTCTTATTGATAACTTTTTTATAAGAACATATGGAGATGTACGTATCTTTTTAAATACCATCTTTTACTTTAAATTGTCTCGTTGAAGATCCGGCAAGTTTAAATTAACGAGCATGTCATTTTTGTCTAGGTACGCAATAGCGGCCAAATTGGTAGTATCTGGGTAGATGTTCTCCTTTAAATTTAAAATGATGGATCTTTATTGAAATGAGATGCTGTGGATTCTGAACTCTAAATAGATTTAAATAACATATATATTTATATGTGTACGAATGATCATAGCTCCGAGTCTTTCTTTTTGTTTTACTTTTGCCTTAAGAAGTAGTAGTTCAAAATTTCAGGGAGTAGATACGGACGCCTTTTTTTTTTTTCTCCGTCTTCTTAGGTTTTGTCGACGCGTAAAAGATCCAATATGATAAAATTGCACTGTTCTATATCTCGTAATCACGGGTCACATTGCAAAATATTTCTAAGACTAACATCAGCAAAAGAGAAGGTCGCTTGTATGCAATTGTAGACATTGCATACGAGTCACAATTATGATATTCTACAAAAAAAAAAAAAAAAAAGTGTATATATATTATCAAATCAATATAATAAAGTTTGGCTATTTACCGTCGTAGATTAACCCCTTATTATAGATGCGAATTCCTGTCTATTAATTTCAGGTGGTTTGCTCTAGTAATTTTTTATTTTATTTTCTTTAATTTAATTTATTTTTGATGATTATGATGTCATGCTTTTGGTGATGGGAGTTTAGAAGATCCGGTGTGGTTGAATTAAATTCCCAGCTATCGGCGGCAAATTTAGACAGTGCTACGATCGTATGTTTAAAGGTTTAAATCGTACCTAGTGCAAAACTAAATCCGGTGACATTTACTGCATAGGTCTAATATGAAAAACGTCTATTGCGGCGTTGTTTTCTTAGATCAATATCATGATGTTTACTTATTATTGAAGACGGTTGAATACGTTTTTTTTTAAATTAAGAAATCTAAATTTTTAAGTTGAAAACATCCTTAATATTCTATTTTGGAAGCATAACTTTAAAGAAATTCTGTGCAATTTAAGTTAGATTTCAACCTACCAGCATTCCCGTCGAATTTTGCCATCATTGAATCCATGTATTTACTAGTTAAAATTAACCTTGACGTTAGATAAAATGGAATGACAATGAGTTCATTCAATGTGTCGGCTCATCACGGCGACGATGTCGAATTTTCGGATCTACACAATCTACGCATTGCGGCGATCGCTTTCGTTAGGTTATTGACTCCGTATATGGTGAATTATCAATTGATTCAATAACGAGCCCGATTACCCTATAATTTCTACATTCTTGCAATCAAAAAACGTTGATATTCAAACGCTTGGCGTCCAAAAATAGTTTAATAAAAAAAAAAAAATAGGCGAAAGAGAGGTTGCGTATGATCTAAACTTGTGTATGTTTCTTTAAACTTGTAACTCTCTTTGAAAACTTTTGGTCGCTCCTTCTTCTTTCAACCTTCTTAACGTCTCAAGATCATAAATTATCTTAGTCTTTATTAACAAGTAATATCTTACTTTTCTTTTCTTTTTTTTTCTACCTCTGTTTTTTTTTTAAAAAAAAGGGCATTAAAAAAATCTGTACATCCAAATATCTTTTAACTTCAGGAACTACCTAGGGGTTAAAAAGCAATTAATATGGAAATAAAATGCCTTAAATCCGATGCCTAAGTCGTATAGAAGATGCGAACGTTTTAATGCCCTAGAACCCTTCCCATCTTCTCTTGCTTGATTATACCATGGAAAACAAATACGATCACGATTTTGGGAGTGCGTATTGATCTATACTTTCTACGGAGCTTGGTTTTATAATTTTTTCTTGCAGAAAGAGCGCTGAAAGAGCGGATTGAGAGTTTTCTACAGGGAAATAATAATAGAACGAGCAACCATCTCTCGCTTTTTGAAGTGGGTTACTCTTTTCTTTTCTTTCCGTATATATCTTAACATTGAACTTTTTTTTTTTCCTTCTTTTCTCGATCCATTTTTTTAATCGTTACAAGGCTGGAGAATATCGAGTTGAAGCAGTCAACAATCCTACGATGTATCGTCTAACAATGCCGAGCGAAAATACTTTTGAAAGGGAGGAAGCTAATTTCGTAGTGCATGGAATCCTTATTGAGAAAGACTTCCCACCAGTCGTCGTTTCCAGGTGTTTTTTTTTCTGGTTTAAATTATGACTATATTAACGATAATTTAAAACCTTTTTTTTAGGCAAACGCGAAATGATGAAAGGCGTTGTCAAAAATACGCCGCAACCGTTCGCCAATATATTGCCCTAACTGGCCTTAATTTGGATCTGTTCAATGAAACACTGGAAGGTCTGGCGAGAGTCCATCGTTTTTTTGAAGACTCCTTACCCGTCAACTCACTTGAATCTTTTCAACTCCCTACGATGGAGGGGTTTTCTGTTCTCGCTAGTCACACGAGATATCTTACTTCACGGCGCAATTCTATTTCTCCGATCCTACAAAGTTTCGGTCCAGGCGTTGATCCTAACGGGGATCTTGAATTTCTTAAAGGAAACAACTTCGTTCATACAGAAGATAACTTTGTGCAATATTTAGGCGAAAATAAGAAAGACAACGAAACATCGTGCGTTATCTACTTTGAAAAGATGTTCACAATTAAATTTTCGAACTTGAATTTCAAAGCTATTGCAACATTAGTCCTATTAGGTTTCAGAAGGGAGACATCGTTGAAATAACAGTTTCTTTTTTTTGCATTCAAACCCGGACGAAAAAACTCAAAATGTTGACTTCTTTGAAAAATGTTATCTTACTCGACGACACAATACGAGAGGTTCGTTCTACTTCAAAAAAAAAAAAAAAATCTACATATTCAATTTTATTTACAGAAGGCACGATCAGACGAAACTAAAAACCAGTTGAATACCAACAGGACCAAGGTGCATTTCAAACGTCGCTTTGTCGCGACTGACAGTGAAGAGCTCATTGTTAGAAAGTACTCTCGTATGGATTTGACATGATCAAAGATACATGGTCTTTTATTTTCTTTTCTTTTTTTAAAAGATTTTTATTTCTTTGCATTATTGCGCAAATGTGTATAGAAAATAACCGTTATCGTATTTTTCTACCATTTGTTCTTGATATTTTATGCCTTTAACATCGTGAATAAACGCATTTCATTCTGCTTGCCTACTTGATTAAACGCAAACCAAATTAAACAGTTTTTTTTTTTTTTCAGGCGAATCATTTGTGATCCGAATTTATTTTGACCACTGTAAATTTGTTTCGCAATTGGAGAAATCTGATCAGCAATCAGTGAAGTGAGTGAGGCACAGTCTAGTTTTAGTTTGCCGTGACGTTGGAACCGAGTCGAGATGAACTTAAGCAATTGCATGTTGACTCGGTTCTCAACATAGACCACGGAGCGCGATTTTAATTTCACTACCCATTCTTTAATGATTTTCACCATGGCTTCCACAAAGCGTTTGGTTGTTTTATTTGATAGTGTCATTGCTTGCCTTATACAGACTGAAGTTAAGTTATTGAGACCAGCACAAGAAGCACTCCGCACTTTTCAACGGTATCATTATGATTTCGACATGCCTCCTTCGGTGTATCGCATCAAGACATTACTGGAGGAAGTCATGAGGCCATAGTAAGTCTCATTTATTATTAATTTTTCCGCGCTCACGAAAGCCAATGAAATTCAATAGCTTGCTTTTCACGGATGTACCCACTTCCTTGACCGTCGTCTCTATCAAGAACTGTTGCCCTCTATAATAAAAGGAAGTTTATTCAATCTTTACGAAAAGACGGTACGTGGATTTATTAATAAGGTACCCTAGAGTTATTTCACGAGTTATTCCACATTCTCTTTAGATTGCCTCACCTACGTTCCCGGTTTTGACCCAGTCGCTCATAATATCTTCCTCGAGGTCTATGCAGAAATTGTCAAATATATTGACGAAGTCTATCGGCCGACCGTGACATTACAGGCTATCGGGATTTGATTTTGAGTATCGATGAACATCGCATACGAGTGTCCAAGTAATTTCCGGTATGCCTTTTGTTATTTTATTGACTCAAGCTACAAATACTGATACCTTTGTCACTGGTCTTAGCGTTCTTGAAACTCAAAAATACTTACTATCTTGTCTCTTCCATTTCTATTAAGGAATTGATTCCCTCGGTTTTTGAACTCTTAAAGATCTCGTACTCGTTCTTGTAACTTCTTGAATTGTTGCTCAAGACGGTCGTAGCCGTACTAATTTCAAATAACGAACGCTTTCATGATATAATTCAGGAGGGAAGTTGAAACTTGCAAAATCGATGGCTATAGCTAGCGGCGCGGTCTAGCTATGTATAAGTTGAGAAAATAAAAGCGCATTTGGAAACGAAAATTCGAAGTCCCCCGAGTTCCAGACCTTCCTTTTAAATTTAGATTTAAAGTTTAAAACGGAAAGTGAACAACAAATATACCGTGTCTGAGATCATACGAGTCCAATACGATGAACGTTTGTTACTGCATTAAATGCCTGAGCCAGCGGTAAAAGCGATGAAGTCACTCCCCGGGCCAGAGGCAGGAGCCTCGTCGTCAATCGCGTCTTCATCATGAAAACCTGTACGCCAATCACATCTAGCTTTCTCCGCATCGACTTGGATGCCAATCAAAATATACGTGTAATCACTTTTAACCATCTATTAATAAGGCAGCGTATTAGAATGGTCGCAGTAAGAGTACTATGAGTACGAACCTTCTTGATCCCTTTTTCAATCGAGTCTGAATAATCTGTGGGGGTTTCCGGCCATCTTTTAAACCAACTCTTGAAAAACATGTCATAAAATTCATCCTCGTTACCCGCTGTTTTTGCCAAACGAAGGTAAGGGGCCATTTTGAACATATATTTGTATTGAGCATCTAGCTTCGCCCGGGATGTTGTTGGAGTCTCGAGACCGACGACATAAGACTAAAATATAAGTTGACAACGATAATAAACAATCTAATACAGCGTAAAACGTTACTTACGTCTTGCAAAGTATTCATATTCAAGTGACAAGCTGACTGAAAAGGTGGTAGGGCGATGTTTTGAAAATAAGACTATTTTTGTGCTTTGCGTGCGCAAGACTTTTTTTTTCCCCCCTCCGCATCCTATGTAGGTTTTCAGAGCTTCACGAGACTTACTTAGAATTAGGTAAGTGTAAAATAAATTAAAAATTAAAAGCATAAGGAAATGAGCTTTGCATCCACCAAATCGGCGTTTGGTGCAACACAGATCTGGTATGATTAAATTACAGTTTAAGTCATGGACGATTTGAATTTGGTCAGTATTAGGATCTTGTGTTTAGAAGTTTAAATTATATGCTTATCGTCAGATTAAAATATGTGGCGATAAGCCCATTTGAATCTATGCATGTAATGACACAAATGTCTTCCATGGCATTGATTGATAGACCTTGTGGCAGAATCTAGAAGCTCCGGTGTGGCTGAATTAGATTTTTTGTTATTGTGATGATTTTTTTTCTTGGCATCATCGCCACATGTTTAGGTTCTACTTAGGTTTAGATTGAATCGAATGGTGTTAATGCTTACTTTGACATCGATTTCCCTGATCAACGATGCTGTATTCTGTAATTTATAATGTACGCTTGAAAGGCGTTATTGTCTTTAATATATTTCTCGGATTAAAAGTATAAACAAATGACAACATGGAATATCTGTCAAATAGATGTTGATACATGTTTGTTTATATAACATATGTAGAAGGCGTTGGTATTCTTGTTGTGAAGGATAGCAAAGTGTTAACTGCATACATGACCATAGTCGCAGACATTAATGTGCGCAAATATTTTTTTTTTGTATAACTAAGTGCATTAAAAAGAATTATTAACTCGCAGTTTCACATTGCATGCATGGATTACTATCTTGGATTTGAAGCCATACTCCATAAATAGACTAATCGTTGTTGCAAATAAAGTGCCGTAGACAAGAATGGCATGTTATAAATTGCGTTGATGTTCATTCTTTGGAACTATTCCGGAAAATGATTTCGCTAAAGGCAAGCAATTTCCGTAGAAAGGATGCACTTTATTAGAATGTTGTCGTGCTTTATTAAAAGATCCTAAGGATATACAAGCAGTCAGTATTAAAAGCTTAAGCACTGCGAAGGACAACTCGCCGTAAGGATCCAAATAAAGCCAGAAGAATTAAACGACAATCACAAATTTCTATGCATTCACACGATGTTCCGAAGAATTCATTTAAGACGACGTCTTCAAGATGCCTTTCTTTCTCTTATCTGTCTAATTAAACTTCTTTTGAAATCAAGCGCTCGAATAACATTTTATTTTGACAGATCCTAAGGATATAACCAATAAGGATATTCATAATCACTGGTATCAATAGACCTACAAAAGGTAAACGTTGTGATGTGTCAATTCAGAAATTTAATGTAGCAATAAACATTTATCAAATTAGACTCAATGATCTCGTCGTCGTCTTGTTAGGTTGAAACCCAAATACGAGTCAAGTTTCAAGGTTGTAAATACATTGACGATGTTGCCAAAAATTGACACTGATAACCTATAATCTAATTCCAATGTTCAGGATTTCTTAGGCTTTTGTTGCGAAGTGATATGAAAATAAATAAGCAAAATAAAAGTTTTCTGAACTACTTGAGCATTAACAATAGCAATTATCAGAATGCTGTTCCGAAAATTCGATTTTATGATAAATATCTACTATATTAGAAACGTAGTTTTTTAAAAAAAAATTATGTCGTCATATTTGTTTCTTTAACCTCTTAAATATACGATTGACACATAGAGCTTTGGGTAAGTCAATTAGACGGTATAGTACAGGATTTTAAATGATTTCGAAGATATCTACAATGGGAAGAGATTGCATGGAATTCAAGATGAGTTCATAGTGACAATGCATGTTTGTTGACGTTGAACTTTTTTAAAGAGATCAAATTTTTAATAAAATGAGATTAATTTAAATAAAACATACATTCTTAGTTCAACGTTTATCATCACGATGGTCCCATCCTCCAACTTATCTTCGTACTCGTGTGGCATGATCAAATGTCCATTTCCATTACGGATGTTAGGAATGAAAGGAAAGTAACCACGAACAATATATTTAGGATCGTCTGATGCTTGTCTTCGTTCGACAAGGTTTGAATTTTCGTCCCGCCGATAGTCACCATCGGGATCTGAGCACATTCACATATTATTAACGTATGAACAACGACCAAAACATAACAACTTAACAAGGTATTTCAAATTCAATATCGTGACCTCCTTCGAGCCTCGAAAGATCTTGAAAAATATAAGGCGTTTTCACTATGAATTCGGAACTCGAAGCATTATCATAAGAAGTGGTCGAAATCAAATGTTCACAAGAGCATAGATCTAAATGAAATTAAGAAAATTAAAATGAAATTCAACGTTTTTAAAAAAAAAACACCATGACCAGTCTGCCTGGGACTGACGCACGTTCTTTTAAAATAGCCATCGCGATAGAGCTGCATTTGACAGCTTCCTTTGGGATGTCAGGATCTTTTGAAGAAGCTTCCGATAATGGCGACAATTGAAAAACAGCTCTCATGGACTTCGCGGTTTTTTTATTCAACATCTATAATTTTCAAATTCTGGAAAGAATTAACTATACAATGATTAACTCGTCTCACATATTCTTGGTTTTCAACATTAAGATCCAATGCGATGCGACTATAAGCCCCGTTAAGATTGAGTCTTGCAGGAAAAGCGATTTGAATATCGTTCATCCCAAAGTGCGTAGCGACATCGTAATTTCGGACGTGTAGCAGATCAAAATCGCTAAATGGACTTTCCCTCCACATTTCAGATGCACATTTGGGATGACGCAAAACTTCCTGAAGAGAACGATAAAGCACATTATGAATGTCAGTCATGATGGGAAGATATGCAATCGTTTTAAAAAAGCCTCGTGTCAAAAGAAAGGACGCAGAAAATCGGTTGTTCACTTTCTGCCTTGAACTTTAAATCTAAATTCAAAGGAAGTTTGAATTTCCGTTTTCAAATGCGCCTTTATTTGCTCAACTTATACATAGCTAGGCGCACCGCTAGCCATAGCCATCGAATATATAAGTTTCAACTTCATGTCTGAGTTGCATCAGAGGATACAATCAACCAGGCTTTTATATATTCAGCAAATAAACCTACAAGAGGCGATCGTTGTGATGTATACTTTCAGAAGTTTAATGTAGTAGAAAAGGTTCATTGAATTTGAATTACATAAACTTATCGTCATCTTTTTTTTTTATAATTAAATATGAATTAAGTTCGCCTACATACGGTTGCGATGCTATTAAAATCGAATGCTGATCACTTAGAATCTAATTAATGTACTGGAATTTTTATGTGGAGTAAAACTGGGACGTTGTTCTGAAAATTCGACTTTATGATAGATGTGTATCATATTAGAAATGTAGTTTTGAAAGGAATTGTATTGCCGCATCATTTACTTTGGGTTTATTTGATGACTTATTCTCGATATTCAGGGAGGGGGGAAAAGAGATTGCGTCCGTCACTAGTGGTGGCGTTGATGTCAGACGATTGAAATATACAATTCTCCATGAGTCGTTCGTGCCTTAAACTTTAGTCTCTGGTATACTTTTGCATTTTGACTCGTGACTACAGTACTGACAATAAACGCCGTAAGCCTCGTAATCATATAAAACTTTTTAACATTTCGTTGATTTCACCCTGCCGGATCATCTAGATGTCATCAAGACCAGGCATGAGGTGAAAAAACGCATATATTCTAAGATTTTGCCTTATATTCGCGCTCTTTGTCTGTCAGATGCCGTCGAAAGAAAGGAACGGACCTTGTCGCATATTCTCTAAATTTGAAATAAGGCTAAGTAAGATTCACAGTTGATGACGCTTGGCATTTTTACGTCTAGGAATGATGGCCGAGATTAATAATTTAAATAGTGTATGGTATCTACGGCGGACAAAAAGTGAAACTGCATTGGGGTCTAGGTTTAGACTACTGATACAGCAGCGTGATAGTATTTCCAACAACATATGCATCAAAGGAAAACTATTACAGTTGTCAGACTTGATTACATGAACCTGATCATGTATACTGATTCTCTTCGCAAGTAAATTGCGATTGTTGGTGCCATATCGCCTACATTAAACATTGGTTTAACGCTAGTTAAATAATCGATACTATCGACGATAGATCGATGGCTTATAGGAGCATGAATATAACTTATTCAATAACCACCGAATTATAACGTAATGCAGTTGTTTTCTCGAACAAGAAGGAAGGGCGATGTTGCTGTTCCATTACGATATTATGCACCACGCTATCATACTATATCGCAAATGGTCATTGTCACGTTATTCGCTGCAATACAACAGTGGAAGGCGTTTGCATTGCTGCTATGGAGTGTTGATTGCAAAAATGTGACGATTATGGGGGTCTAATTGCTTTCAAAACAGCAGGTTCAGCCAATCTTTTTATATTTATTTTAAATTACTCGTTTAACAAACAGACACAAATAAAATATTTCCAACAAAACATTATTTAACTTTGTTTATTTCAATTATAAACTTTATTTTCAAAACTTTTCTCTCTTAAAACTAGCATAATTATGGAGTATATACTTTTGAAATGTATGAAACATTAAACGTAAGATGTAAATACATCAATCTATGTTGAAAATATCAAAGCAGGCGGAAATTCGTCGATATATTGAGTGTTATATTATACAGCGAGTTACAGCACTTGGGGAAAAAATTATTTCTTCTGTATGGCTGTCACCCCATAGGTATTCGAAAAATAATGATTTCTCTCAAAATTATCATGCTTAGTTACGCCTATATTATATAAATTAGGATCGAAAAAAAAAAAAACCCTCATTAATTATGTCAATTGACTTGGAAAATTTGACGTACGTAAATTTTTAATATATGGAAATGCATTTATCATACTCTTTGTTTACCTAAAATTGTTTTGTTAAAGATCCAGCGCATTCAACTGAAGGATTAAGCGCGTCATTCTTATCTACACCGATAATTATCGAATAGTGTTCGTTGATCTTGGCTGTTGTTGTGTTTTTTCTTTCTTGTTTTTGCGATCACATTTACAATCTAGATTCATGGCGGCAATAATTTCACACATATACATGTAGTTAACAATCAATGCTATCCATATCCATTAATTTTTTACGAGTTCTTGAGATCGATATGCATTGCAATAAGTGAATAGAGCAATCGCCGCATTAATTATGTCATTACGGACTGGCAATTTGTCGAATCGACGAATTGCCGTAAATTTCCAGATCGAGATGACTTCATGGCGTTCGAGTCATTCCTAAAAAAAAGTGATTCTCATTACACTGCCAAAATATAAATAAAAAAATTCTAAACAAACTTTTCTGTGAGAGTTTTAAATCTTCTATTTCTAGAACTTTCAGTACTCTCTCTTACTTCCCCCACCATTCATCTATCAACGCATCTAATGGCTCGCACCAAAGTACGTGCTCTCTTACTCTGAATCGCGTATATTAATTATCAACGTAGCAAACGGCTCGCAAATCGACTGGAGGTGAATATCCTTCCATACCATTTACACGTTTCTGCACTAACTCATAATTTTCTTTTTCCTCTTATCCAGGCAAAGCGCCTCGTAAACAATTCGGAGCCATGATGGCTACAATGAAGGCCTCTCAAGTGCGCTTGCCTCTCGCTGTCATCTCCATTCTCAACATTTATTCTAACTTACTCACAGCCTGCCGTCGGTGGAGTCAAGAAGCCTCGCAGGTTCCGTCCTGGGACGGTCGCACTTCGTGAAATTAGGCGGTATCAAAAATCTACTGAACTTCTTATCCGAAAACTCCCATTCCAGAGGCTTGTTCGGGAGATCGCTCAGGACTTCAAGGTTAGTTATTCTCTATCATCGCCCCTAGTACCTTATGCTTCTCACGACTCTAGACGGATATCCGCTTTCAATCTTCTGCTGTAATGGCTTTGCAAGGAGCGGCTGAAGCTTACCTCGTCTCCCTCTTTGAGGACACGAATTTGGCTGCCATTCACGCAAAACGTAGGTCCCTTTTTCATGCTTTAAATATGTATAAATCTTCATGATGTATTATTTTCAGGTGTTACGATGTAAACCTCCCGACTCCACTTATTTAGGCCTGAACACTAATAAAGTTCCTACAGTCAACCGAAAGATCTTGCCCTAGCCAGACGTCTCCGAGGCGAACGTTTATAAAAAATCACTCAATCGCCGAGGTGCACAATCTTTCAAGGGGGATGAGAGGCCGTACGTAGTTGAAAATCAAGAGGTCGAATTTGTAAGAGTTTTCATTGCCTGAATATTATAATTGAACTCCGAAAACAATTGTGTGAGAGAGTGAGTATATGGAGGGGGGTACAATTTGTTACTCCGGTGGCTTTGCAAATCTCTCCGTCAACATCCATTGAGGAGTGAATAAACGGAAGAAAACCCACCTCAGGTTAGACATAGAGTATGATTTGGATCTCTTTTTTTTTTGTAATGGATTTCATGGAGTAATAGGTTGAAGAAAAGATTTCCCATTGATCTCTCTTTCTCGATTAATGATGACGCATCGACATCAATATCTTTAGATATAATTTATTTTTCTACATAGAATGCCATAATTGCATCATAATGGCCAAATTTTTTTAAGGGAACGATATTTTTTTTTCCCACCAAAGTTTGTTCCTTCCAACAAAGAGAACGAGTTGTTTGTCCATCGTGGAACCATACGTTGAGATTATCATCAATGAGTCTTGCAGTGAAATGATCGCGATTTGAGTATATGATTCCTTTCAAAACATATTCTTTTGAAATATCAGAAACATCAAACAAAAGACGTTCGTTTATGTCGATCCATGGTGCTAAAGAAAAAATCAAAACTGACGGTAGATCATTGGTGAATCGAGTGTTATAGAGCAAGTTATCACACTTGGGGCAGCGATTGTTAGTTCTTTTGTTTTTTATTTTAACTTTATAATTCAAATAACTTTGTATAGATGCGGTTTGTAATAAACTTATGCGATCATCTGAACTCCATCCAACAGAAGTATAATCTCGAAAATAGCTAAATTCAACATTAGTTGAAAATTTGCAACTTAAGCACAGTAGACGTGACATTGTATGTAATTTAGTTGAAGTAAAATCGGTGACCAGTTGATTTATATCAGTATAGTTCATTCCATAGCGATATTCTAGAGGGTTTTCGTGATTTATTATAATTCTCAACTGATCTCGAACTGATTCAAAGGTGCACGTCTTATTTGACAAAGAAATAAAACTCGTATGAAGTTTTTCCATCCAATTTGTTCCTTTTTCGAAATATGCTCTGTGTTTTAATTGACCTTCCGTCCATATATGATAAAATATGGTAAACAATGAATCATATGCGCAGCTGTAGTCGTCTCGGTCCCAAATGAGACCTAGAGGTGACCGGTTGTTCCTATTTTCATAAAGTAATGGAGATAATTTGTTTTTTTTTGAACTCATTTTCGAATTTTTTTCTTTATCGATGAGAAAGAATTCGGGAGTTTTACGCTTTAACTTTTTTTCGACTTTGTTAGAATCTGTAAGGCTTTTATAAACATCCATGTTCCATGCGCCATCTTCATCTTTCTTTTTGATAATAAGTTCTTTATCAGCCCACTTCAAAGCATGATGCACATCATTAGAACATTTTCTTTTAATTTCAGTTTGATACTTGTATATCATAGGATTACGCAGAGGTGCACGATATTTCTTATCTAAACAACCTTCATAGATATCTCTTGTGATGTCGTTTAAAAGATACAACTCTCTAAATTCCTGTCGTAAGTGTCCAGGCAAACCCCTAGTAACTTTGGAAGAATTAAATCCTCGAATAATGAGTGTTCCTGCTGCACTTGAACTGCGTGACAAACAAGTATATATAGATTGAAAGCTTCTACAATGGCTAAGATTCACAGGATTCTTGGGGCGAGTTTTTCCCTGCGATGCAAAGTCTGTCATAGAGAAGTTGGGCAATACATTTATTTGTTGTCTAATTATATTAATTTCATAGTCATTAGGTAGACTACATTTAATTTTTTTTGACATTCTAGTCATTGGAATCACGTTTTTTGGTAAGTGTGGTATTTCTATAATTTTTGGTGGATTTTTAAGCTCCAAATATAAAGTTTCTAAAACTTTTTTATCATCTGGACCATCTATAGAATCCCAGCCAATAACATATGCTTCTTGTCCTTTTGTAATGCAAAGCTCTGTAGCATCATTATTTCTTATCATAATTGGCATGCCTAAACATAATGACAATTTTCCTGGAAAATGTTCGCTAGAATGTGGACTAGAATCCCAAAGCATTTTTTGAACATCAGGCGGAATATCAGCGCATGCCGAAACTTTTTTCGAAACCTTAGTTCCTCTCTTTTTCCGTCCTAGTTCACTATTTCCTAGTTTATCAATAGAATAAAAATGTGTCAATTGCTGTCCTGTGTCTTGCGCAAAGCGTGACGACCATGTCTCATTTATTTGATCTTTTTGAGTATTCAAACATGTTATAACAGACACGTTTTTGAACTTTGGATCCGACAATGTTTTTTCTCTTTCATTTTTATCCACATGTAAAGTTTTTAAAAATTCTAAATCATCCTTTGTGCATGCAGCGTATCTCATATTACTTAAGGCAGTTCGAAATTTTTTGTCGGCTTCTGACATCTCTGTTTGTCTCATATTCTGGGTCAAAATAACGACAGTAGTTATTTGATGCCATAATAATTTGCCTATCATTGATTCTTGATCTCTTTTAGAAATACAATTTTTCTGTGTATTTGAAACCGCATTGCTATACAAAGCCGAACCATTAGTTGGTGGAAGTTGAGCAAAGTCGCCAGCCAAAATTATGTTTTTTCCTCCAAATGGTTTATTGTGTTCATTGGTAACTTTTGAAAGTTGGGAACTTATAGCATATAGCTCGTGACAAGCGATCATTGATATTTCATCAATGAATATATAATCGACACCTTGTAAGCGTTCTTGTATTTCTTTAACTATGCTATTTTCGTTTCTTAAGGATTCTTCTTCGTTCCTGTCGTTTGATAAACGAATACCAAGTATTGAATGATAGGTTGAACCATTTAAAAGAGCAGCTGCTGTTCCTGTAGGTGCTAACACAATAAATCTATGATTTTCATGCCTTTGATCAAACATTGATATCAATGCTTTAATCACTTGACTTTTTCCAGTCCCACCCATGCCTCCTAAATGCATTTTTAGTTGCTCTGGACAAGTTTCCGATGCGTGATTAGCTATGATATGAAAGGCTCTTTTTTGCTCTTTATTGAGTGAATATTCAAGGATGATTTTCGAAATAATTTCACGGTCTTTAGCTTTTTCCGCTTGAAAATTGTGCATGAAATACTCCGCCGTTAATAACTTAACAGACAAAGGTTCAACAATAATATTCTTTAACTTTGATAATGTATTTATAGTCGCGGAATAATTGACTTTTTTGACGTTTAACAAAGCTTGACGGCATTGTTTCACAAGAGCTTTCCATTCAGAACCAGTTTTATGCATAACTGGGTGAAATTCTTGAATTTTTAGTTGCAAGTTTTTTTTTTTATTTTCATCCGTCCAACAGGCGTTTTTCATCATCGCTTCAGTTTCAATCATTTGTTGAGCTTTTTTAATTGCATTTGGACCTAATATTTTGGGATCACCATAATCTTCTTCGAAATTTGAATTTATTCCCAAATTACAATCATTATCATATTGATCTTGATACAAGGAGGTTTTACTTCTCTCCTTCAATTTAGACTGTCTTTTTAGTATCGCATGGTAGTCATCCCTTTCATCCAAACATTCATAGCGTAAATTAAAATTATTCATGATCTTCTTGTCCTCCGTTTCAAATTCATACGCTGTAAATGCTTCAGCCCATGACTGATGTCCATCTTTTAAGTCTTGACAACTTCTCCATGGTTTAAAAAGAGTTAACATCGTACGACAGTAATACTCGAAATCACCTTGATCACAACGAGGTAGAGGACCACCAATAAAATTTAATATATATATTTTCGATCTTGAAGGAAGAAGCTTTACTACATGAGTATTTCTCTGACTATGACCCGCTAAAAAGGGAAAATGTGTTTTGTCATTATCTTTACATGAAGCTTTTATCTTCACCGACAACTTTGTCCATTCATACAATGATGAAGAGTTATAAACCTCAGGTCGAAATTTGTAGTCGTCTACTTTTGACGATGCTACAAAATGGCCACTGTCTTGCGATAATACTAGTTTTTCGTCGGTGAAGTCATTCTCATAGTTGTCTTCGTCTTCTTCATCTTCATCCTCCTCTTCATTATTCCCGTCGTCTTCGTCTTCAAAATCTTCTTTTTCATCGAGATAATTAATTTCATTTTCTTTCTGGACTTCGAATTTAATCTTGACCTCAACATCTTTATGCAAGTTTACTTTGTCAGCTTCAACAATATCTCTTAAAACAGTTTTTTTTTCACAATCAATATTCATAAGCATGTCGTCAAAACAAAATGCATCATTAAGGAGGTTTGATGCATTTATTTCGATACTTTTCATTTCAGCATCTTTGAGATTTTCATTGTTAAAATGTCGAATTGTTCCTTCTTCTTCTTGAAGAATATCTTCCATTTTAATATCAGCGTCGTGATTTTGATCGACACCCTCATTAGAATTTTCAGAATTTGAGATGTCATTGACAAATGATTTCCACCAAAATGGAATAAATTTATGGGAAGTGTAATGATCTGGGTTTTGTAAGAGGTACATAGAAGCCATAGGACTCCCAATCTCCATTTTTGATGATAAGGCATTCACAACTTTTAAAATTAATTTTCGTGCATCATCGGTACGTAAATTATCATCAACATCTAAATTGGCATTTCTGTCGAATACGTTATAAGCAGTTGCAAATATTTGATATGTTTTTAAAGTGGGTTTTGCAATATAATCTGTAACATACGAAATAACAGCCTTTATCGATGTTCCAGAAAGCAAACTAGTTACATCAGTATTGCATCTGAAAAGATAGGTTACACAAGGTGATATTGTATTGAGCATAGATTCCTTTTTTTTCATGTTGATATAACCATCTTCAAAGTTTACTATAGTCTCTGGAACGATAGGACGTGGAAAACGAGCTTTACAGATGCCATCTTTGTTTAAACATCCCTTCGCTTTAAAATTAGAATTTTCGGGAACAGAACCACTGCATTTGTGTACGTTTGATCTTAATAATATGTCATCTACAGTGTCATTGAATTTCATCCACCACTGACTTAATGTCTGACTAGCATGGTCATCTGTAACTTTATGTAACTCATGAGGAATTGGTGGTCCTACGGGAAGAGTTTGAGTTGGATCCTGATGCAAGCCTTTCTTTGATTGAAATGAATCATTTTGAAAGATTTTATGAATGCCTTTTGATTGCGTTTCCAACTCTACAGGCACTTTTGATTTCACATATTCCATGGATCCCGTAATAAATTCTCCTTTTTGACATCCTTCAAGGTATTGTATCAACTTCTGTTGGAACTGACCATCGTTATTCATGAGTTTGTCTCGAATTTCCTGGGGTGAAAGAGCGTTTTTTATCCACAATACAGTGTGCAAATGCAATGTCAATCGCCCCTGCTGTTCAACGGTACCATAATAACCAGCCGTATTACCATATAGTCCAGGATGATCAGTCCCATTGCCTAAAACATGTTTTATAAACGTGCGAACCATGAGATCGAAAAAACGCGCTGCAGCAACAGGGTTTTGGGCAACGAGGAGATTTCGCTCATTACCTGATCTCAATTCAGGTTTATACTCAACACTATTATCGGCGTAATATAGACATATCGGGTGGCGACTATCGGCAGGTGACAACGTTATAAACCACGACGGTGCTCCTAGCTGAGATATCATCGACCATATTTCATTTCGCATATGTTTTTTAGAAGTTATTGAGCCTTTTACAAAACCTCCAACATGATCCAAGTCATTTAAAAGTTGAAAACATTTCTTTTCGTCGACAGTTTCAGGCGTAAAACGTGCTCCATCAGAAAGTTTGTCACTTATTTTTTTGAGTACATCATGATTTAAAGATTTTAAACGATTAGATATGTCAGGCCATTTTTTTCTTTTAGCTAGAAGGAAACTTCCTGTGACGCCTGCTTTCATTTGTTCGTGATTGAATGCAATCATTGGGAAATAAAAATCAGTTTGAAAACGTTTATCGTAATACATAAGAAGTTTTTGTTTCTGATTAGCCTCAGATATTTTTCCAAAATGAATTTTTTGCCCAATTCCTCCAAATCCGTAAGGAAATAGCCAAGGGAACATTTGGGGATAGGCTTGTGGATTATCATACATTGACTGCGGTTTCGAATCATGGCTGATGCCTAATGTTGATCCTCTCTCAGCAAGATGTTGCAACGCTCTTGCTTTCAATCTATCCATTGACATATTTTCAAATTCAGGTCCAGTTAAACCATGGACCGTAAATGGACATGGCCCGTCTGTTGTCCCATCTTCGAATTCGTTATCATAGACACTCATTGCAGACGCAATTTTATTACCTGTATCTGGATCGGATTTTGAAAATTCAATATTGACAGGAACTCCTGCTAGTGGATATTCATTAAGATTCTCCGAAGAAATATGCAGATCTTCATAGTCGACGTGGTTTAATTTTAACCAATCTAATGCGTCCTTGACAACATTTCTGCGCACCAGCATTGGTGTTCGTTTAATATCTGTCTCGGTAGGCTGTATAGGACCTTGAAACACAAATGCCAGAATTTCACTAATTTCTCGCCTACTTGGAGGCAAAGCGTGATAGACTTTAACAGTGGGATTTGAAAACATTATGACGTTGGCAGTCATTTTAGCACGGCCAGATGAGACGCGTACCAAACATTTGTTATGTCGGATCTTAGATATTAACATTTTTTCCGCAAAAGTTAAATTTTGTAACACCAAAGGAATTGAACCTATCCAAAAGGAATTTGCTAGAGAATCGGGTGGCATTTTAGCTTTCTCCAAAAAACTTTGACAAGTTAGGCAAACATGTTTACAATTTTCAGCAAGTATTGGACCCTTAAGTGATATGATAGGATCAGATTCATATAGCCTCTCATATCGACCAATATCACCTGGTGAGATAACATCTAAATCATAATTCTTTTCATTTAAGAAAGCCATATTGTTGATAGGTGATAATCTTCCACACACAGCACAACCAGCTTCAACAAATGTTTCTGGAGAAGTATCGTTACAAAAACCATTAATTATCGACTCTAATAGTACTTTAGAAGGAGGATCGGGTGGAAATTCAGACAGTCCATCAAAAATATCTGTTTCTGTTTCTTTTTCAATTTGGGAAGGTTTTCTCCGTCCAACCCTTTTATTTTTTTGTTTTTCGGTGAGTACAGATACGTAAAGATCGCACTGAATACAGTGATGGTTGTCAAAATAGGTCAACATTGTTTTTTTCTGAATATTGTGCGGTAGATCTATATTATGCAACTCACTCATAACTCGTAATTCCTTCATATTTAGATATATCAGCAATTCGTCAAGTGGAATTTTCGAATAAAAGAGTGGAACAATGGGATGTAATATATTACTAGAAGTTGTACATAGAACTTCATACCCCTCGAAGTTAAAAGAATTTTCTTCAAAATATTGGCTGTCGTTTATCAGTTTAATATCAGTACAAGTTTGAAGATATTTATAAACAAGATCGCCCTTTATTGTAGTCTGATGCCTGCCACCAGCATGAAAATAGCTAACAAAAGTTGGATCTCCTTCAACACAATCGTTCACAGTCAATGGTATTTTTAATTTTTTATTCTTGTTAAATTTTACCCCTCCTCTTCTCCTCTTGAAAATGCAATAGCTGCATATAGATAGAGAAACATACGTTAAATATTGCCCTGGCCAATAGACGACATAATCGTGCCTTTTCATAAGGTGGCGATGGAATGAATACTCGAGTTTTTTGCATTCAAATATGGTTAAAAATATAAAACAAGAATGGAAGCAACAAAAACGTAGATACAATGGTGTTTTAAATCTGATTCTGCGAAATTTATGCGTTTCCTCGGAAGGTTCTTCTGCCATACATCTTTTGTTCCAGAAGAAAAAAATTTCAAAAAAATTGCTTTCATAGTACACAGCATTTTTAGACCTATCTTGATCTTGCGGACATCCAGAAACCGCACATTCATCATACAACAATGGGATGGGTTCCAATTTTTTTTTTTCATAACGCGACGTATTGCAAATTTCATCCCATATTGGGGCGCATATATATATCATGCATATATGATGCAATGACGGGACGATCCTTTGGAATGTCAAGCGCATATCATGCGATGACGAAAATTCCAAAAGATTGTGTTCAAAAAACACCTCACATGGTGCTTCATACTTGCCACGCATCTCAAAAGACAGGATCTCAATTTTATACTGCATGTCGGAACGCGTGGTTAATTCCAAACAACGAGATTTATGGGACCCATAGCAAAGAATCGGGATTTCTAAGACAAATGTAAGTACAACAAAAATATAAACCAAAGGAAAAAAAACACACCAATGAATTGTAAAAGGATGGTTAAGAAAAGACAAAGAATTCTTATCGACAACATGGATGATGATGATGGTTAGTGAGGAACCTTCGGACGGATCCTGAAGAAATAAATAAATAAACGCCATAGACGACAAACATACAACAACATATAATTGTCGGAGATAAATTGTTGATGTTTGTTTATGTCACATATAAGATGCTGCCATCATTTGCGATGGCGGTAGGCATGCCGAGTGAGACCTCTCTTAGCAATAATCTGATCGCTTAAAAATAGATTTTGAAGGTTTTGAATTTTTCGATAACATCGTCAATCGTCGTCTTCGCAAGCACTCCATTTTTTTTTCTGCGCGCTTCAACATCCTGACAGGTCTCAAATCCCATTCTGACTTTTGTGATGATTTTGCTCGATGGGAGATGAGACTTGACCGGCGCGACAGCCTATGTCTTCCCTTTTTTTTTTTTTAACTCTGTGAAAACATTAAGTGAGATAATAATAAATAGCTCTTGCGCATACAATTTTCTTGCCCTTTTTTTTCCGAACGAACTGAGAGAATACGCTTGTAGAAAAATATCAAATGAATCATATAAATCTTCACACTCATTACAGAACACTAGGTGCCATCAGCACAATCCGTAAATCAAGCACAATCGAATTCACAGACCAGACCTTTTTTGTAGCTATAATAAAAGAGATTCAATATGAAAGCGAAAAAGATCGAGTAAAAATTCACACTCTAATTAAGGATACAGCAACTGGCATATCCCACCTCCAAATACTTCAGAACCAAAGCTATAATAAAAAGAGATTACCGCATACATTCAACCTATCATCAACAACCCCGCCTTGCCCGCTTCATCGCGCCGGTTCCAATCTAGAAGTTCGATAGACTCGGAATGAGGTGGTTGCCTGTGTGTAAAATGTAAAGAATAACTTGATCACATACGGAATGCCAAGTCGTTCCCACTGGATGACACAGAATTATTATTGCCCGTTTAAAAAAAAACTCTCTCAATCAAGTTGTGTACGAACCTGTGCGTCTGAAAAATTCATCAATGGCATCATCATCATCTTCCTTTGAATAAACGATCTTCGGAGCAAATTTTTCCACGGGTGTACCAGCCTGCTTGGTCGCTGCTTGACTACCTTCTGGGAAGCTTGCCGATTTCACGAAGGTGTTTATATGCCCATCTCAGTGTAACAATATCTGTGGGACTGAAAATAGAGAAGTGAGTATAGCAACAAATATATTGGTAGTAGTAGGCCAACTCACTCCTCAAGGTATCCGGTTTCGAAGTTTAATCTAGCATAAGGATCAAGCCCAGAGGAGATGTGAACACGTCCAACAGAAAGGGGATACCCCTATAAGATGCTGTGAGTATATGAAACGAAATTGAAGAAATTGAAAAAAAAAAAAAAAAATCAGACCGAAAAGTATGGTATGCGGAAATATTGCCCACGAGGCAAGTTTGAAAATCTCCCAGAAAAGCTAGCCCAAAAAAAAAAACCAAACATCAGATCAAAGTGGAATTAATCAGAATTAAATGCACGCACCTAAACGGTAGTACCAACATACATGGGTGCATGTTGGGCGGAATCATGGGCGGCGCCGTTCGAAACCCATCGATGTAAAATCTGGAGACCTTTTGCTCCTTAAATGACTGTAAGACTCGGAAAGTATCAGTTTGCTGCGGATTCATATAACGCACCATTCATGCCATTCTGTTGAATCTGTTCGTTTACGACGATAAAAGCGCCTCCACTAATTTTGAAATTGCAAGCGTACTGGAACATCCGTCGGATTCAAAAGAGGGTCACGTCAATTGAAGGATTTTGTGGCAGTGGCAATGGTTCCGATGTTACTTCGTCTGCTCATCTCGTAAATACTAAATATGGTGATTTGCGTTCATTATGGGATGTGAGAACAGAATACTGAACTGGGACTGAGAGTGATGAGATGTCGAGATAGTTGCTCATCGCCTGTTATTGGTGTTGGTGACCGTAACCGTTTCTTGTCATTCTCTAAAGGTAGCTATTAACATAAAAAAAAATAACATTCAAAACAGCAAAAAAAAAGAGTAAAAAACAAACTTACCTAAGGCCTGAGACTCGTCTCAAGCCCCCTACGAATCCCTACGATCGTTGCCATGATGGAGGCCAACACGTTTTGTCGTGGTCAGACATTGGTGTTGATGTTCAACGCGTATTGACGCGTGGCGGGCAGGATTCGGTGCGGAAGTGGCAACTTCTCCTAGTAAATAAAGCCTCTTAGGGGAAAAAAATTATGAAGAAAAAAAAAACACTCACCTATGGCCCAAGAGACGTCTCTTGGGCCGTTTTTGTGTCACCTCCCCTCTGTCGTAGTTCTCTCCTAATCCCGGACAGTCTCTTGCGCCGCATTCTCTGTTGGTGGTGTCGCCGCGTGACTGACGTTGTGTACCTCAATAAGTAGTTACTGAGAAAATAATTAAAAGCGAAAAAAAACATACCGACAGCCAAAAACACATCAATCGACGTGTTTTTGGCCAATCTCCATCACCCTTCATCCACGTTGCGACCCGTTGGCGGTTTGGTAATCTGAGAATGGGCCATCCGTACGTCCGTTGGTGGTAGATGGAGGAAGAGGAACTAGACACCAATCTAGAGAAAAAACAATCAAATTTGGTATCTTCAGCGAGTTGTAACACTGATCGTATCAAAATCCATGAGATCACTTGAAGCAGGGGCGGAATGCTCACGATCTAAGTTATCTTCATCTTTGTCCAGAATGTGGTCGACGAGGAAAGAGAAGGACGGTATCCACCGGATCTTACCCAGTAGAAACTTGAAAGGTACTCTAAGTAAACACATGTCAATAAAGTATTCGTGTAATTTTTGTGTTGTTAGTCGTTTGTTTGATATCCTTTCATACTCGTTTAAATACATATTGTATTGGCTGGATGCAGCCTCTTGAATTATCATGGCATTATTTCGTAGATATAATAAAAAATCCAATCCAACTAAAAAGATACTCTAAGTAAACAACGAAGGATCCGAAATTATCAGAAATCTAAATGTAGTACATGACACTTACCCGATTCAACCAAACCCTACTCCAATCGGCTACCTTCGGAAACGGATTCGGGAACGGATTCGGACATGGATGCTGAGCCGGTGATATCTCCATTTTCTTTTTCGTGATGTAGCAAAACCTCGCGAGATGAGAGGCTGGTATTAAGGGCGTAAAATAAATACGAGATTTATAAGAACTCAAATACAAAATACGAAAGAAAGTTATAAAGAACTCAGCAAGATAATGGACAAAAAAACAGCACCAAAAGGGGTACGATCACTTCTCACCCCCTAAATTACCATGTATGCGTTTGTGAAACAGTGCACGAAGCGGTCCAGTATAATAAACGATACTTACTGCCGTAAGCCTCGTAACAAGGAATATGATAACCTATGATAGTAGGAATATCATATATGCATATCCCACATATGATAGAAACCTGTACCTATCATCATATGCTTTGAGTAGATGGATTCACATCCTGGTACACCACATATGATAGTAACCTGTATCTACTATCATATATCTTAAGCAGGTGAAT
>WNFT01000227.1_pt1 | contig 44298 bp, 40 predicted proteins | sample 5400191 | NCBI WGS metagenome assembly WNFT01 (sample SAMN13153359, study PRJNA577476) | soil metagenome | isolation source: 80 cm saprolite under Madrone tree | place: USA:California | collected 2016-06-14 | reverse complement strand
AGCCGATGAACTGTCCCGGCCATGTCCAGATCTTCAAGCAGGGCACCAAGTCCTACCGTGAATTGCCGCTGCGTCTGGCGGAGTTCGGCTCCTGTCACCGGTACGAGCCGTCTGGGGCGCTGCACGGCATCATGCGGGTGCGAGCCTTTACGCAGGACGACGCCCATATTTTCTGCACGCACGAGCAGATCACGCCGGAGACCACTGCCTTCTGCCAATTGCTGCTGTCGATCTATCGCGACCTGGGCTTCGAGGACGTGCGGGTGAAATTGGCGACGCGCCCCGACAAACGGCTCGGCAGCGACGAGGTGTGGGACCGCGCGGAAGCCGCTCTCAAGCAAGCGACCGAGACCGCTGGAATTGCCTTCACCCTCAATCCGGGCGAGGGCGCATTCTACGGACCCAAGCTTGAATTCGTCTTGCGCGATTCCATCGGCCGGGACTGGCAGTGTGGCACGCTGCAGGTCGATTTCAATCTGCCGGAGCGATTGGGCGCAACATATGTCGCCGAAGACGGCGCCAAGCACGCACCGGTGATGCTGCACCGCGCCATCGTCGGCGCAACGAAAAGATCAATTACAAGGTTCGCGAGCACAGCTTGGCTAAAGTGCCGTATTTGCTGGTGGCCGGTAGGCGCGAGGCCGAAAATCGCACGCTAACGTTGCGGCGATTGGGGTCGGATGCGCAAGAAAACCTTGCGTTAAGCTCCGTCCTTCATATGCTTAAAGAGGAAGCGGTTCCCCCCGACCTGCGGTGAAACCGGTTTCCAGTTCGTGCGTAAGGAACCAACCGGTCCCGAACGCGCCTGTTCGAGGGAGACGCCCCGCGCAATCGACAAGGAAACTCGTCGCGGCGGTCCAGGACTTCCGCGAGCGGATTTGCGTTGGGCCATTCAAAGGGAGCTTGCCATAGCTATCAAAAAGTTTTCACAACCGACGCCGCCGTCCAAGGACGGTCCGCGCGTCAACGAAGAGATCAACTCTCGCACCATCCTGCTTATCGGAGCGGAGGGCGAGAAACACGGCGAGATCGGAATCGAAGAGGCTCTCGCCATGGCGGAGGAAAAAGGCTTCGACCTTGTCGAAGTCTCGCCGGGTACCAAGCCCCCAGTGGTCAAGATGATGGACTACGGGAAATACAAATACGAACAGCAGAAAAAAGCCGCCGAAGCGCGCAAGCGCCAGAAGATCATCGAGATCAAAGAGATCAAGATGCGGCCGACCATCGACGATCATGATTACGATACCAAGATGCGGTCGATGAAGCGGTTCTTCGAAGAGGGTGACAAGGTCAAGGTCACGCTTCGCTTCCGAGGCCGCGAGATGGCGCACCAGCATATCGGCATGGAGCTGCTCAGCCGAATCCAGAAGGAGACCGACGGCTTCGCCAAGATCGAGCAATATCCCAAGCTCGAAGGCCGCCAGATGATGATGGTGCTGGCGCCTCGTTAGGTGCGAATCTCTCACCGCGAGATCCGCCTTCGCCGAGGCTACGGCGGACAGGTGGCCGGGTTAAGCCAGGTTAAGGCAACGGATCAGCATCTCAGGGTCGATATTGCCCCCGGAGAGCACGACTGCGATGGCCTGCCCGCGCGCGTCCGCCTTCGCGCTCCGCGCTACGGCGGACAGGTCGTATGCGCCCGCGAGTAGTGCCGCCAGTCCGGCGGCGCCGCCGGGCTCGACGACAAGCTTCAAATGTCGGGCGGCGAAGCCGACAGCGCGGGCGAGCGCCTCGTCGCCGACCGCGACGCCGCCGGCGCGGCAAGCCTTGAGAATCGCGAAGGGAATGATCCCCGGCGCGGGCGACATCAGCGAATCGGCGATCGAATTGCGGTCAGCCGGCGCCGCCGTTCTCTCGCCGCGCGCGAGCGACAAGCGGGCGCCATCGAAGCCTTCGGGTTCGACGGCAAAGACGCGCGTCGTGGGGCTCGCTTCGCTTAGAGCGAGGGCAATGCCCGACGTCAGTCCTCCACCGCTGCACGGCACCAACACCGCATCCAGGCTGACGCCAAGTGCCGCAGCTTGAGATGCGATTTCGAGGCCCGCGGTCCCCTGCCCGGCGACAACCGCCGGATCGTCAAAGGCCGGTACGACGACGGCTCCTTTTTCGCTCGCGATGCGCGCCGCGATCTCCTCGCGCTTGTCGCGCTTGCGATCATAAAACACCACATCGGCACCGAGAGCGCGCGTGTTCTCGAGCTTGATGCGCGGCGCATCCTTGGGCATCACGATGGTGGCGGCCATATCCAACAGCTTTGCCGCAGCGGCGATTCCTTGGGCATGATTGCCCGAGGAAAAAGCAACTACGCCGCGCAATCGCTCGACGGGCGAAAGCTGCACCAAGCGGTTGTAGGCGCCGCGAAACTTGAATGAGCCGGTGCGTTGCAGCGTTTCGAGCTTGAGGAACACTCTCGCTCCGAGCTGCTCGCTCAACACGGGGCTCGGGATGAAGGGCGTGGTTACCGCGACCCCTTCGAGCCGCGCGGCCGCTGCCATTACATCGGAAAAAACCGGAATCGATTGAGCCGCTGTGTCCATCGCAGGATTGTAGCCTATCGGCTTTACGGGCACGCCATTCGCGAGTGCCCAGGGGCAGTGAAAAATTCTTTTTACCAGTGAAAAACTTAAGTCTATATGGGACGAGCGCGGCCGGGTTTAAGGATTTCTCAGCCGCCTTCCAGACTGGAAATTCGATTGACTTGATGTGTCGCATTTTCTACGGCGAGCCATGATCCGGCCGCACGGGACAAGAGTTGGATGCTGAAGGCGTATCAGCAGCAGAATGGCGGGCTCAAGGGCGTGGCCGTCGGCGAGACCGATGCCATCCCCGCGGGCGCCATTTGGCTCGACCTCTTCAATCCGCTGCTTGAGGAACGCCGCAAGGTCGACAAGCTGCTCGGCCTCGAATTGCCCACGCGCGCCGACATGGAGGAGATCGAAATCTCCAGCCGCCTGTTTCAGGAAGGCGATGCGCTGTTCATGACGGCAATGGTCGTGGCCCAGACGGACACCGAACTCCCCACAGCCGACGCCGTCACGTTCGTGCTGACGCCTGAGAGGCTCGTCACCATCCGCTACATCGATCCCCAGCCTTTTCGCACCTACGCGCTGCGTTGCGAACGCTCGGTCATATCAGCGCCCAGGCCCGACAACGTGCTGATGCAAATCATCGACGCGATCGTCGACCGGATGGCCGATGTCCTGGAAAAGACGGGCGGCGACGTGGAAATCATCTCGGCCGAGATCTTCTCGCCGGGCTCTCACCGGATGGGGACCCGGGACTTCCAGGGCATCCTGCGCCGGCTCGGCCAGAAGCACGGCCTGACTTCGAAATTGCGCGAGAGCTTGCTCACCATCGGCCGGATGCTGACCTTTTTGACCCAAGCCCTCGACAACAAGCAGCACAAGGATGTGCGCGCGCATTTGAAGACGCTGGTGCGCGACGTTCAATCCTTGCAGGACCATTCATCTTTCGTCGCCGTCAAGCTCAGTTACCTGCAGGACGCGACGCTCGGCCTCATCAACAACGAGCAGAACAACATCATCAAGATCATGTCGGTTGCCGCGATCGTGTTCCTGCCGCCGACGCTGTTTGCGTCAGTGTGGGGCATGAACTTCCACCACATGCCCGAACTGGATCAGGCCTGGGCGTATCCGGTCGCGCTCGTCGTCATCTTCATTTCCGGCATTCTGCCTTACCTCTATTTCAAGCGCCGCGGCTGGCTCTAAAGCTGCAACGCAAGACGGTCCCGCGGACTAGAATGAGCTCAGCGCAAGACGCAAAACCCCTGCATGCCGGCCGCGAGAGGCCGCTGCTGGGCATCTTCTGCAAAGTCATGGCGATGTTCATGTTCTCGCTGATGTTCGCCGCCATCCGCTGGCTCGGACCGCATTTTCCGATCGGTGAGATGGTCTTCTTTCGCACGCTCTTCGGCATCCCAGTCATCGTGCTCGTAGCCTATCTCTCCGGAGGCTTATACCTGCTTGCGACCAAGCGCATCGACAGCCATGCGCTGCGCTCGATTGCCGGCGCCGTCTCCATGTTCTGCAACTTCACCGCCTATACGCTGCTTCCGCTCGCGGATGCGACCGCAATCGGATTTGCGGCGCCGCTTTTCGTCGTCATGCTGGCCGCCACAATCTTGGGCGAGCGCGTCCATGTCTACCGCTGGAGTGCGGTAGTCATCGGCTTTATCGGCGTTATCGTGATCGTCGGACCGGAAGCCCAAATGGCGCGCAGCGCGATCATCGGAGCGATGTTCGCCTTGGCGGGTGCGGCTCTCGCGGCGCTGGCGATGATCTTCTTGCGCCGAATGAGCGCGCATGAGCATTCGACCACGATCGCCTTCTATTTCATGTTGACGACTTGCGTGATCAGCCTGTTCACGCTGCCGCTGGGTTGGAACATGCCGACCGGCACGGAGGCGCTTATTCTGATTTTCACCGGTCTGTCGGGAGGCATCGGCCAGTTGTTCCTCAGCTTCTCCTACCGCTACAGCGAAGCATCCATGCTGGCGCCCTTCGATTACTCGGCGATGATCTGGGCGGTGGGATTGGGATACTTCCTTTTCAGCGAATTGCCGATGCCCCAGGTCTGGATCGGCGCGGCAATCGTCGTCGCGGCGGGGCTGCTCATTCTCTGGCGCGAACGCCGCTTGAGCCGCGACCGCGCCCTGTCGTCGGCGGCTTTATAGGGGCTTCCTGAAAATCGCCATGCCGTCGCCGTCGTCGTGCCAATCCGGCACTTCGGCGATCAAGGTGAATCCGCCCGAGAGGTAGAAGTCCCGTGCGGCTGCGTATGCTGGGAGCGTCGAGGTCTCGGCGACCAGGTAGACGCCTCCCATGCTCTTGACTGCGTCTTCCGTCGCCTTTTGCAAACGCCGGCCGAGACCGTGACGGCGGGCTTTCGGATGCACTGCGATCCAATACAGTTCGAACCGCCGGTGAGCGCCAGGCACGGGGCCAAAACACGAATAACCGTCAATACCCTCAGCGCCATCGGCAAAGAGGAAATAATAGCCCGAGGCCGCCTCACCCTTGGCGAGGTTCTCATCGACCAGCTCGCGGGCGATCGCGACTTCGGCAGCGTTGAAAATTGCAGATTGCCGAACCAAGTCTTCGACGGCAGTAGCGTCCTCCGCGCGGACGTTGGTACGGAACTCGTCAGCCGCGAAGCGCCGCCCGGACGATGTCTTCGATGAGTTTGTCATAAGGAAGACTCGCCTGCGCGCAAGCTGCCGCGACCCCGGCATCGGGTTCAAGGCAGGGATTGGCATTGACCTCGAGGATAAACGGTCGGTTCTTCGAGTCCACGCGGAAATCAATACGGGCATAGCCGGTAAGGCCGAACAGATTCCAGCAGTCCCGCGTCAACTGCTCGAGTGTATTCTTCAGGCCGGGCTCACGCTGGTGCCAGCCGAACATCCGGGAGGTATCCCGATATTCCAATGCGGTCGCGTGCCATTTTGCGGCATAACCGACGATGCGCGGCTTGCTCTGATCCCACTTCTCGAAAATCATCTCCCCGATCGGGAGCAGATGAGGAACGCCGTCGCGTTCAATGGCCGCAACGTTGAACTCGCGGCCGTCGATGAACCGTTCCGCAAACCAGCGGCCGCCATGGCGCGCGGCACTTGCCTGCGCGCGAGCAGCGACCGCTTCGCGCCCGGCTACCACCGCACCGTCGTCAAGTCCCAACGAGGCGTCCTCGCTGACCGACTTGACGATCCAGCGGCCTGTGCCGATGTCGCGCCAATGCGGGGCCTCCGACCAGGCGGGCGTCGGCAATTTGGCGCCACCGAGAACGCGTTTGGCGAAAATCTTGTCGCCGCACGCCGCCATGGCCGCCGTGTGAACGCCGGTGAACGGGACACCGAAATTGGCGAACATCGCGGGAGCCAGCGGCGCATACAGACCCTTGCCCCAGACCGATTCCACCAGATTGAAGACGAGATCGGGGTCCTCGCGCGCAAACAAGGCTTCGATCTTACCGGCGTCGGGAAGAAAAACTGCGCAGGAGACGTCGTGTCCGCGCCGTTTCAGCGCCGCTTCGACGGCTGCCGCCTGAAGCAGGGTGTCCTGCTCATCAGGAGGAGCGTCGGGCCGTACGTCGGAATGGACAATCAGAATACGCATGAAACGGGTGTTGCCGTTACCTACTTCCTGTCATCCCCGACGCGTCGTTTCGACATTCACGCCGCGGCGCGGCGACTTGCCAGTTCGGGACAACGCTTCAAGAACGAAGCCATGATCAGACCGATAAGCTCTTGATAGTTGAGTCCCTTGAACTGAGCAAGGAAGCAAAGGTCGGAGTGTTCGGGATTCAAACCGGCGAGCGGGTTGGCTTCGAGAAATTGCGGCCGGCCCAATTCGTCATTGCGGACATCGACGCGGCCCCCGTCCCGGCAACGAAGCACGCGCCAAGCGGCAAGCGCGATTTCAGCAGCGGCATCGGCTTCTTTGTCCTCGACCAGCCGATAGACGACGTTCTCGTCGCAGCGCTCCTTGTTCTCATAGCCGTAGTGACCGCCGGCGGCCTTTTGCGTGGGTCCGATCTCGAGCACACCCAAGGCTCGTGCGTCGTCGGCCGTGCCAACAATACCGACGGTGAACTCGCGTCCCGGAAGATAGGCCTCGGCCAGCACGGGCTGATGGAAGCGCGCGAGCAACTCTGTCGCGACCGATTTAAGTTCGACCGCGTTGTTCACGCGCGAGCGCGCGTTGACGCCTTTGCCCGAACCTTCGGCGATCGGTTTCAAAAAGAGCGGATAGGGAAGCGTGACTTTGCCGATGTCCGCTGCCTGCTCGATGACGGCAAAGGGCGCAGTGGGTATGCCCGCGTCACACACAATGCGCTTGGTCCAGGCCTTGTCGAGCGTAAGCGCCGACGTGAGGGCATCCGAGAAGACGCAGGGAATGGCGTACGCTTCCGACAGAGCCGGCACCTGCGCCTCGCGGGCGTAGCCGGCGACGCCTTCACAAATGTTGAAGACGGCGTCCCACCGCTCGCCGGATGCCAGAAGCCTTGTCATGGCGCGGATGTTGCCGACGCGGACGGGGTTATGGCCGAGACCCGACAGCGCCCCCATGATCGAGGCGATGGTGATTTCGGCATCAAACTCGGCGCTGTCCTCCTCGCTCATACCCGAAGCGAGATAGTCCGCGCGCAGGTCGTAGGTGACCCCAATGCGCATTGCTCAAGACCCGTGATTATTCCGCGGCCAGAGCGACCCTATCACGCCCGAGCGTGCCATCGGGATCCGGATACCGATAGACCTTGCCCTCGAAATTGCGCAGCAACAGGTCATCGCCGTCGCGGCCGACGACAGGATCAGGCGCCATCAGAATCTTGCCGCCGCCTCCAGGCGCGTCGATCACGAACATCGGCGTGGCGTAGCCCGTGGTATGCCCGCGCAGCGCGTTGATGATCTCGAGCCCCGCATCGACCGAGGTGCGGAAATGACCCGAGCCTTTGATCGGATCGCACTGATAGAGGTAGTACGGCTTCACCCGCCGCGTCAGCAGGCCATGCATCAACGGCTTGATGATATCGGCGTCGTCGTTGATGTCCTTCAGCAACACCGTCTGCGAACCGAGCGGAATGCCGGCATCGGCCAGCCGCGCGGTCGACTCGGTCACTTCGGGCGTCAATTCCTTGGGATGCGTGAAGTGCAGACTCATCCACAGGGGATGATGCTTCTTGAGCATCTTCACGAAATCCTTGGTCACGCGCTGCGGCAGCACGGTCGGAACCTTAGTCCCGATGCGAAGAAACTCGATGTGCTTGATCCGGCGCAGGCGGCCCAACAAGTAATCGAGCTTCTCGTCGCCGATGGTCAGAGGATCGCCGCCGGAAAGCAGCACGTCGCGGACTTCGGTGTGCTCTTCGAGATAGTCGAGCGCGAGCTCCCAGTCGCGGACGCTGAAGTGATACTCGCCGCCCGGATTGCCGACCAGCCGCGAACGCGTGCAATAGCGGCAATAGGTCGAACAGGTGCCGGTGGTGAGAAACAGCACGCGGTCGGGATAGCGGTGCACCAGGCCGGGCACCACGGTGTCGTGATCCTCACCCAAGGGATCGTCTTCCTCGCCGGGGAGACGGACATATTCATCGCCGACCATAATATGAGTGCGGCGCAGGGGCTCCCTCGCGTCCTTCAAGTCCATCAAGCTGGCGTAATAGGGCGTGATGCCGACGGGGAGCGAGCCGCTGTGGGCGGCGACGGCCTGACGCTCGTCCTTGGACAGCTTGAAAATGCGATCGAGCTCGCCCAGCGTCCGAATGCGGGCGCGCATCTGCCAGCGCCAGTCGTTCCATTCGGCGGTCGTCGTGTCGGGGTAGAAGCGGCGATAGAAGGCCTTGGTGCCGGGATTGACGGGGAAGCGGAGAGCTTTCTTCCTGGCGGGCGCCTCGATCGGGTTTGAACTGATATTGCTTTGTTTGGGTGTTTCAGAAACCGCGGCTGGTATTGGTCGCTCGCGCCGCGACGGAGGGCGAAGATCGCGCCCTCGCAAGAGCTGGAGATTCATCGGTGTCTCATGGCGGTCTTCAAGCCGGACCTCGACGCCCCCTATGGCTCGTCCATCAAACGGCCCAGCGGCTGCTAGATTTAGAAGCCTTTTCATTTTCGTCAAGAGAAAAGCCTTCGAATACTGTGAATGAAGCGTCCATCTCAAATATACGACGGAGGTAGGAACGCGGATTATTGAACACCTCAAAAAGAAAAACGAAAGCCTGAAGGCATTGTCCGTATACGCTCGCGAGGAGAGATGCAAAGTTCGAAAAGCAAATGCATGCCCTTCCACTCGCGCAAGCCTTCATCGATTCGCTTCGGACGCGCATATCGATGATTCAAAGCACGCGAGCGCAGTCATCGCGAAGTCATCACGCCAGCAAAAAAATCCGGCGTCGAGGCATGCGATGATGGGATCACTTCGCCAAGGGTGAGGGGAATCGGACGAACCCGCGACTCAAATGCGAATCGCGGGCGAGTGAGTCGCGGGACTCGATTGATGCCCGACTCACTTGGCGCCGGGGACGACCCGGTAGAGCGTGATATGGGTCTGGCGGCCTCGGGAATAATTGAGGCCGCGGATTTCTTCGAGCGGCTCGGCGCGCGCTCCGCCGTCCGCGACCGAAGCAAGAAATCCGCCGACCTCGCTCGAATCGACGAGAACAAGGCCTCCCGATGCCGCGGCGACGCGGCCTGCTTGCGCACCGTCATCAAGGGCGGTCTCAGTGCCAAGAAGAAAGCTGATGCTCGGTTCAGCATAGCCGGCCGTGACGACCGGCGGATCGCCGGTCTCGACGTGACGTGCGACGGCTTCGGACAAGCGGGGCGACAGCCAAAGCTCGGTGAGGCGCGGCACGGTAAGGAATCCCGCCGCATAATAAAGCAGGAGCGCGCTCAACGACGCCGTCGCAACGGCGGCAAGTTTGCGTTCCCGAAGCGAAAACGGGATCACAGCCAAGACCGCGACCGCGCCGGCAACCGCGAGGAGATCAAGCGCGATCGTGCCGCCATTGCCAAAGCGTTCCGGCGCCCAGGCCGCGAAACCCGCAAGCGCCAGGCCCACGGCGACGAAAAATCCCAGCGATACGATCGAGAAAAAACGCTGCCCCTTCACCAGGGGCCACGTATCCGAGGTCAGCCAAAGGCCACACAGAATCGCGAGCGCAGGGTAGGCGGGAAGGATGTAATGCGGAAGTTTCGTAGGCGCCAACTCGAACATCAGCCAAGTGGTCGCCGCCCAAACCAGCAGATAGCGAATCGCAGGCTCATGCCGGCGCGCAATTCCGAGCACGATGCCGGGAAGCAAAGCGAGGCTCCCCGGCCAGAAGGTGACATGCGACAGCGCGGCGAAATAGCCGGGCGGTGCGCCGTGGGTTTCCTGTTCGCCCATCAGCTTAGCGAAGAAATCTTGGCCTAGGGACTGTTGATAGAATTGACCGTTGGACGAGATGGCGATGGCAATCGCCCACGGCGCCACGATGATGAGCGCGACGGCAAGCCCCGGCAACGCCCGCAAGCGCGCGAGCCAGCGCCAATCGCGGTCCCAAAGCGAGACGCCCAAAATCGAAGCGCCGCAAACGAGGGCTATCACGGGACCCTTGATGAGAACGCCAAGTCCAAACGCCATCCAGCCCAAAAGCGCATAACCCAATGTCGGGCCGTCAACGGAACCGGGAACGCGTGCGCTCAAATAGGCACGCATCAGCACGGATTGCGCGACAACGATCGAGCCTAAAAGAACGGCATCGGTCTTGGCGATTTTGGCTTCGGACATCAGCAGCACGCTGAGGCCCAAGAGAAGGCCAGCGACGAACGCAGTCTCGACGCCGGCGATCGCACGAGCGAGGAAGAACGTCGCGGCAACCGCGATCAATGCGCCGATCAGGGACGGCACACGATAGGTCCAGATCCGATCCCAAGAGCCCTGTCCCAAAACCGCGGTCGAAGCGGCCTGGAGCCAATAGATACCGACCGGTTTGGAATACCGCGCCGCCGAGCCGAGATTGATGTCGATGAAATCCCCCGTCTCGAGCATCTGCTTGGTTGCCTGCGCAAACCGGCTTTCATCGCGATCGAGCGGAGGAAGGGTAAAAAAACCCGGCAGCCAGGCGAGCACGCAAATCAGCAGCAACGCGGCCAATGGCCGGCGATGGATCGGTGCGAGAAGATTGCTGTTCATGCCCTCTCTTGGCTGCAAGCGCAAAACCGGCGTAAGCCTGTTTCTTGCGCCAAGGCGCTTGTATAAGGCCCGCGCCCCATGCGGAAAAGACTCTGAGGACTATGCTGGAAGCGCTTTCTTTCTCCGTGGTCGTGCCGGTCAAGGATGAAGCGGGCAATGTCGCGCCACTCGCCAAGGAGATTGACGCGGCTTTGAAGGCCGAACACGATTACGAAATCATCTTCGTCGACGACGGATCGAGCGATGCCACCGCGGCCGAACTGCTCGCGCTGAGGCCTGCTTTGCCGCTGCGGGTGCTTGCCCATGAGCGCAATCTTGGACAGAGCCGGGCGCTGAGAACGGGCATCCGCGCGGCAAAGGGCGAACTTATCGTGACCCTCGACGGCGATGGACAGAACGATCCCGCAGACATCCCCAAGCTGCTCGCGCTCTTCCGCGCCGAAGCCGCCAATCCGGCGTTTGCCATGGTCGCCGGCGAACGCGTCAAACGCCGCGACACTTGGCAAAAGCGATTGGCGTCGCGCGTCGCCAATCGCCTGCGGCGCTCCCTTCTCGGCGACAACGCGAGCGATACCGGCTGCGGCTTGAAGGTTTTCAAGCGCGAGGCATTTCTCGACCTTCCCTATTTCGACCACATGCACCGCTATCTCATCACCTTGATGCTGCGCGAGGGCTATGACGTGCGCTTCGTGCCGGTAAGCCACCGGCCGCGAAGCACGGGACGCTCAAAGTACGGAGTCTGGGACCGCGCCTTCGTCGGCGTCCGTGACCTTTTGGGCGTGATGTGGTTGAAGCGGCGCTTTCGCGGACCCGCCGAGACCAAGGAGTTATAGATGACGAGCTTCAATCAGGTTGTGATGTTCTTTCGCGACCCATGGAACATTCTCGGCTCATTCGGACAGCTGCTGTTTGCTTCACGCTTCATTATCCAGTGGATCAGGAGCGAGATCGAGGGCAAGAGCGTCATTCCGCTGGCGTTCTGGTATTGCAGCCTTGGCGGCGGTTTGCTGCTGCTGAGTTATGCGATCTATCGCGAAGAGCCGGTGTTCATCGCCGGCCAGATGCCGGGGATCATCGTGTATTCGCGCAATCTCTATTTCATATACCGCGACAAGAAAGCGGCGCGACCGGTCATCGAAGTCGAAACGCCCAAGGCCTGATTATTCCTCGTAAATCATTTTGCGCGTCATGCCGCCGTCGACGACGAAATTGGCTCCCGTGACGAAGCCCGCACGCTTGCTATCAAGAAGCCAGGCGACGATTTCGGCGACGTCGGCAGGTTTTCCGACGCGCCCGACCGGATGTTGGGCGTGGTCCTTGCGCCGAAGCGCTCCGCAGTTTTTCGTCTCGATCCAGCCCGGGCTGACGCAATTGACGCGCACATCCGGGCCAAGGCTGACGGCAAGGGCGTGGGTAAGCGCCACCAATCCGCCCTTCGAAGCCGAATAGGATTCGGTGTTGGGCTCCGACATCAAGGCACGTGTCGAAGCGATGGACACGATGGCCCCCTTGGTTCGGCGCAAAGCGTCTTCCGCTTCGCGCGCCAGCAGAAAGGTTGCGGTCAAATTCGTATCGATGACCTCGCGCCACTCGGCAAGCGCGAGCTGCCGCAGCGGCTTGCGTCTCATGATGCCGGCATTGGAGACGATCGCGTCGAGCCGTCCGAAACGATCGCGCGCCGTTTGAACGGCGCGCTTCACGGTATCTTCTTCAGCAACATTGCCCTCGATCGACAGGACATTGCGGCCGCGCGGCGGAAACACCTTGCTGGCTCCGCTGCACGCCAGATCGACAATGCAGACGCGCCAACCGTCCGCCAACAGATGTTCTGCAATGGCGCGGCCGATCCCATTGGCGCCACCGGTTACGATCGCGACGGGATGCGGTTTTTCCATTTTCTATCGGCGATGAAGCTTTGGCTCTGCCATTGCGAACCTAGAGGCACAGCGAAGAAGTTCATACCCGCTAACGCCTTTCATGCGTTTTCTCCGCGGTGCGCAGCTTCTCAAGCGCGCCTGGTATCGCAACATTTAGAGGTTCACTCAATGAAAACAAAATATTCCAACCTGTTGGTGTTATCGGCCGCGACCGCGCTCCTGCTCGGCTGTAATCAAAACGTTCCAGCGGCCGGACCCGCGCCTGCGCCGGGCAATACAACCACAGTGGTTCCAGTGCCGACGCCTGCTCCTGCTCCGGAGGTCGTCCCAGTACCGGTACCTGGACCGCCCGGACCGCCCGGCCCTCAGGGTCCGGAAGGCCCACAAGGACCGCCAGCACCCGCAAAGTAGAAGCAAAGCGAATCGAAGGGCTTTGGTTGACCGGGCCGGGATTGCGAAAACATGCTCTGGCATGTTTTCGTCCTCGGGCTTACGCCCTCGGATCGCCTCGCTAACGCTCGGCGCCCAAGGTCGCTTCGCAATCTTGTCGAACCAGCGGTTCGTTCACCTCACCCTATACGCCACCTGAAGATAGCCCCAGCGGGGCTATCTTCAGGTGGCGGACAGGGCGGGATTCGAACCCGCGATACCGTTTCCGGTATACACGCTTTCCAAGCGTGCGCCTTCAGCCGCTCGGCCACCTGTCCTAGGAGCGCGGCGACTATAACGGCTGGCATTTGTCCGGCAAGCAGAGGCGCCGAAACCATGCCGTGAAACCCAAGCGTCGGAATAGGCGTTTCTCTTCTTGCCGGTTTGCGTTTCCGACATCCTTACGGCTCGGGAGTCCTAGGCGAAATGGCCACGAATCAGCGCACTCTCGCCGAGAAGTGGAAAAAGCTGGGCCTGAACTTCCAAAGCTACCGCTATACGTTCCTTGGTCCCGACCACGAGCAGATCGTGGCCGCCGTCGAGTTGTTCATAGCTTCGGAGGACGCCGCCTGCCGTCTGGCGAGCGACCTGTTGGACAAGAGCCCCGCCGCCTTCGTGGAAATATGGAGCGATGGACGCCTGGTCATGAGCGTCGCCAAACCGCCCCGTCAGCCGCACTGAAGCGCGATATCAAACGAGGCGGAAGCAGCACTCTAGCGGCACTCGGCGCGGGTGACGCTCATTGTCTGAAACAGCGTGGTACCCGAATAGAAGTCGCCTTCGAACTTGCGCAGGGGGCTGTCTTCAAATTTGTTCGTCCACAACTTGCAGGCAAATGTCACGAACGCCGATCTGACCCTGTCCCAGGCGATGCGGTCGGCCACGGAACGGTCCAATTCGAAACGTGCGCTCAGAACCTGATTGGAATAGGCGAGCCGTTCCCATGTTCCGAGCGGCGCAAGCGGTTGGGGAAATTGTGTATTCAAGTTCCGAACGACAAAATTGATCTCGCGCTCGCTTGGGGAGTCAGAGCGGAATTTGTCCGACAGCACCAGTGCCGATGCAGCAGCGCACAATAGGACCACGGCAGCGGTGGCGAGCATCGCCAAAACGCGGGATTTCGCGGCCCGTGCGCTTCGCACGACGCCGATGCCGAAGAAGAACAGCAACGCAAGAAGCAGCACGCGCAAAATCGATAATGACATTGAGAACGTGGACGGGTTGAAGTTCCAGATCGCGATGGAATGCGACCAGATTCTATCCACCAATCCGAAAATCAGGACCAGCGGAGAAAACAGCCAGAGCCAGAAACTCTCGGCCAGACTTTCTTCGCCGCGGTAGACCGACATCACTTTCGCAATCATGGCATCTCCCGACGGCGTTTCCGCGGACCAGCAAAAGGATCGGGCTGATTGAACCATGCCATCGGTTTATGAACGGCCAACCCATCGGACGAATTTTAATCGATGTTGAAACACGGCCGGAAACGCGCAAAGAGCGCGCGACCGATTGCCCGACCGCCAAGAAGCCTTATTCCGCCGCTGCGCCAGTAGCGCCTATTGGAGGAACGAGATCCGGCTTGAAGCCATCCGATCCTTTGGCCAGCTCGCGCGCCAGCTGCTCGCGATCGAGCTCGTTTTCCCAGCGCGCGATAATCAGCGTCGCCACGCCATTGCCGATGGCGTTGGTCAGGGCCCTGCACTGGCTCATGAAGCGATCGATACCGACGAGCAGCGCGAGGGAGGCGATCGGAATTGTGGGCACGATGGTCAGGGTCGCGGCGAGCGTGATGAAACCCGCGCCGGTCACTCCGCTCGCGCCTTTGGAGGTCAACATGGCGATCGCCAAAATCTCGGCCTGCTGCCCAAAGCTGAGATCGGTGTTCGTCGCCTGCGCCAAAAACAAAATCGCCAACGTCATGTAGATGTTCGTGCCGTCGAGATTGAAGCTGTAGCCCGTCGGGATGACGAGGCCGACGACCGAACGCGACGCGCCGAGCTGCTGCATCTTGATGAGCAATTGCGGCAGGACAGGTTCGGAGCTGGATGTCCCGAGCACGATAAGCAACTCGTCGCGGATATAGCGCATGAAACGGAAGATAGAGAATCCCGCGGCTCTTGTGATGGTGCCCAAAACAAACACCACGAACAGAAACGCGGTCAGGTAGAAGGTCGTGATCAGCACGGCAAGCGGCACGAGCGATTGGACGCCATAGCGTCCGATCGTGAAGGCCATCGCTCCAAAGGCGCCCACGGATGCCGACCAGACGATGATGCGAATGATCGAAAACAGCACCTTGGTCACGCTCTCGAGCCCGTGCGCGACCTGCGCGCCGAAGGAGCCCAGCCGCGAACAGGCGAAGCCGGTGAGAATCGCTACAAACAGCACTTGCAGAAGATCGCCGGTGACGAAGGCGCTGACCATCGTATCGGGAATGATCTTCATCATCTGATCGACGAACGACATGGACGCCGCACCCTTGGTGTATTGCGCGGCGATGTTGGGATCGAGGGAGGCGGCGTCGATGTTGAAGCCCGCGCCCGGTTTGATGACGTTCCCCACCACGAGTCCGATGATGAGGGCGAGCGTGGAAACGAGTTCGAAATAAAGCAGCGTCTTGCCGCCGACCCGGCCGAACTTCTTCAGGTCGCTCATATGAGCGATGCCGATCGCGACCGTGCAAAAAACCACCGGAGCGATGATCATCCGGATGACTTTGATGAACGCGTCGCCCAACGGCCTCAGCGCTTCGCCGGTGTGAGGAAAAAGCAAGCCGACCACGATGCCCGCCGCGGTGGCGATCAGCACTTGGACATAAAGCAGCTTGAGGACGCGAAGAGCTTTCATGGGCGTTTTTCCGAACCAAAGGAGCAAACAGGAATCACCTACGCCACAAACGATCGGCGTGCGCGATAGCGCCGAGCGCGGTGCTCGCGAGCCTTCAACGGCCCGGCTGCATTCCGCGTTCTCTGTAGACCTTCGCGGCGTCGGCCGAGGAAAGGTAGTTCACCAATTCCTTGGCTGCAGCAGGATCTTTCGCGTGCGTGCCGACGAATCCCACCAGGCGCGTCGGCGTGGAGATCGACGCCGGCAAGGCACCCACCACTTCAACGCCGGGCTCGGTGATGATCTCGCTGACGAAGGTCAGGCCGATGTCGACCTCTTTGTCGGCGAGCATTTTCATCGCGCCCGCGCCGCCTTGCGCGAGCTTGATCTTCGGCGCCATCTGCTCCGCGATGCCGAGCTTCTTCAATGTTTCGTTCATGCTGACGCCTGCCGCGGCACCGCCCTTTGGATCGGGATAGGAAATCGACTTCGCCGACAGGAACAACTGCTTGACGTCTTCGGCGGTCGCAATTTTCGGATGCGGCGTGCCCGGCCGCACGGCAACGCCGACGGCAACGGAGGCGAGCGGTGTTTCGCTGGAAGCAACGACGTTTCCCGACCCCACCACTTCCGGATAAGGCGGCTGCACGATCGGCACATCGAACGGATCGCCCTTGGCGATCTGAGCCTTGGTTCCGTTGCCCGAACCGAACGTCGCTTTGACCTTGTGGCCAGTCTTCTTTTCGAACGCGGGAATCATCTGTTCCACCGCCGCCCTGATTCCTCCGGGGGCGATGAGGGTGATTTCCGCCGCACCGGCGCCATAAGAGGCCGATACCGCAAGAGCGATGATTGCCGACGACAGCAGATATTTCATGGTTTCCTCCCTAGACCAACCGGCGGTTCTATGACCGACGCCGACTTTCAAACGTCGATTGCCATTGTCGCACCATCGCGGCTCGACGCAAAGCGTCATCGGCCCAGCTTTGCCAGCGATCGGCGTCTCCCCGACCTTGAGTTTGGGATGGCTTGCCCTTACCCTGCCGCGCTCGCGGGATGATCCGCCTAGGAGGAGCTTGCTCCCATGAAGAATCTGCGCCTCATGCTGATGTGTTCGTGCTTCGCGCTTGCGCTCGCGCCTTTGCCGGCGGCCGCCGAGACCGCGCTCGTCTATGTCACCAACAGCGCCGGCGACCACGTCGACGTCATCAACCCGCTGACCAACAAGGTCGTGCAGCAATTTCCCATCATCGGCGCCCACGGCGTCAATTTCGCGCCCGACGGTTCGAGGGTCTATATCAGCAACGAACAGACCAGCACGCTCGACGTGTTCGAGCAGAAGACCGGGAAACTGATGAAGAAGGTCAAGCTCTCCAATCACCCGAACAACATAGCGGTGGCCAAGGACGGACGAATCCTGGTCGGCATCGCTCGCGGCGCGGGCGCGCTCGACATCATCGACCCCGTCCAGCTCGAAGTGAAAAAGACGATCCCAACCCAGGGCGGTCTGCACAACATCTACACCACCGCCGACGGCAAATTTGTGATCACCGGTTCGGTGCGGACCGGTTGGTTTACGGCCATCGACCTCGCCACGGAAAGCATCGCATGGGAGCATAAATTCGATCACGGCGTGCGGCCGATGACCATCGAATCCAATCCCGACGGTTCGGCAAAGCGGGTCTTCGTGCAAATGGCGGCGTGGGACGGCTTTGGCGTGCTCGACTTCGCCACCCATCGGGAGCTCGCCCGCGTGAAGCTTCCCGATCTGCACACCGGCGTCGACATGGATCCGGGCCGCGAGGACGCTCCCTCGCACGGCATCGGCGTCTCGCCGGACCGCAAGACCCTTTGGGTGACGAGCATCCCGCAGAATGCGGTGTTCGTGTATGACCTCGCCGCCCCCATGTCGGACGATATGAAGCCGATCGACACCATCAAGCTGCCCGACTTGAAAATTGCGGGACGGAAAGATTATGGCGGCGCGGTGGCGAATTGGGTGACGTTCACGCCCGACGGCCAGATCTACATCGCCAATTCAGGATTGCGGTCGGTGACCGCCATCAGTGTGGCGACGCATAAAATCACGGCCGTCGTGCCGGTCGGCGAAGTGCCGAAGCGGATCAATACGCTCGTGATGCGCTGATCTCGGGCTACCGAGTTACCAATAGACAACGGGTCGGCGCTTTGACGCCGGCCCGTTGCGTTTCAAGGCGATGGGTTACTGAACGCCGACCCACTGCATCAGGATTTTATAATCCGGATCGTCCTTGTTTTCGAATTGGCGCCCGCCGGAATGGAAAAGGTCGCCGCCCGCTTCCGGGGCAAGGGGATGGATCAGCAGCCGGCTGTTGGCTTTGTTGGCCGGCGTCACCAGCTTTGAAATCGAGTCGAACATCTTGTGGGATTGCTCTTCGTTCCAGGTCGTCTGCCCGGGGGCAAGTTCCTCAAGGCGCAACAAGTTGTTGGCGCCGGTGTGGCATACGACACAAGGCGAGTGCCCTGGACGCTTTTTCATGAAAACCGGCTCAACCTTCGTCTTGAAGAAGTCGTAATCGAGGCCCGGCGCAGGCGCCGCCTGCGAGGCTCCAATTGCAACCGAACCAGCTCCCAACGCGACCGTGGCCGCGAACACTATCGCCAAACGAAGTGACATTCAGTCCTCCCAAACTTTCTGACTGGCGTGCAAATTAGCAGAACGCGGACGGCATGGCGATTCTCACCCGGAAGCGCGTATTCCGCTTCGGCCGGCCTCCGCAAGCGCCGCGCGCCCGAATTTCGCGGACCTCAAGACGACCCAGTCTAGGCTGCTTGACGCGTCTTGCGGCAAGGGCGATGTTTTCGCCGATCTGGCAAGCTGAAACGGCTGGATGAAAAATGCCCCTCTATCGCATCCGTGTGAACGATGAGACGCGTGAGGTCACCGTCGAGGGGGACACGCCCTTACTCTATGTGCTGCGCAACGATCTCGAGCTGAACGGCGCGAAGTTCGGCTGCGGTCTGGGTCAGTGCGGAGCGTGCACCGTGCTGCTCTCGGGCGACGCGGTTCGTTCCTGCCGGACTCCGATCAGCGCTATCGGCGACAAACCTGTCACCACGCTCGAAGGGATCGGCACGCAAGACGCGCCCCATCCGCTGCAAAAGGCCTTCATCGCCGAGCAGGCGATGCAATGCGGCTATTGCATCAACGGCATGATCTTAAGCGCAAAGGCACTGCTGGATAAGAATCCGCATCCGACCGAGGCGCAAATTCGCGAAGGTCTCGCCGGAAATTTGTGCCGCTGCGGCAGCCATAATCGCATCGTGCGCGCGATTCTGCGCGCGGCGAAGGAGATGGCGGCATGAGCGCGAGGGACCTCAGCCGCCGCGAATTCGGTCTCGCTTTGGGCGGCATCGTCGTCGCCTTCAGCATGGCGCCGTCAGCTGGTTTCAGCCAAGGCCGGCCGCAGCTTCCGGGAACACCGGTCGACAACCGACGTCTCGATTCATGGCTGCGGATCGATCCGCTCGGGACGGTCACCGTCTTTACCGGCCGTGTCGAGCTGGGCCAGGGAAACGTCACGGCGCTGGCGCAGATTGTCGCCGAGGAACTCGACATCGGCTTAGAACGCGTGCGCATGATACCGGTCGATACGACGCGTTCGCCGAACGAAGGCTTTACCGCCGGAAGCAATTCTATCGAAGCAGGAGGGGCGGCATTGCGCTCCGCCGCCGCGGAAGCCCGTTTGCTCCTGTTGGCGAAAGCGGCAGAGCATCTATCCGCGCCGCCTGAAAAGCTGATCGTCAAGGACGGCAACGTCGCGGTCCTGGGAGGCCCGGGGAGCATCAGCTATTGGGAGCTGGCTGCGGAGACCTCGCTCCAGCGCGAGGCCACGGGAAACCTCGCTCCGAAGCCGGCCAGCGCGCATACGCTCGTGGGAAAGCCGGCGCAACGTCTCGATATTCCCGACAAGGTCATGGCCGCAGCTGCTTTCGTCCAGGATCTGCGGCTTCCCGGCATGGTGTTCGGCCGCGTCGTGCGTCCGCCGAGCTACAGTGCGCAATTGGCATCGCTGCAGGATGCAGTCGTGAAGAGGATGCCTGGCGTCATCGCGGTGGTTCGTGACGGACGCTTTCTTGGCGTCGTCGCCGAACGCGAAGAGCAGGCCATCGCCGCGCGAGAGGCGCTGGCGAAGGCCGCGCGCTGGAGCACACCATCCGATCTTCCCGATCAGACGAAAGTCCATGAGTATTTGAAGAACCTACCCGGTATCGAGACCAAGACCGTCAACGAAAAAAGCGCGTCCTCGCCGGCGTCCGTCAAGACCCATGCGGCGACCTACACCAAGCCCTATCTCGCCCATGCTTCAATCGGGCCGTCCTGTGCAGTCGCAGGATTTATCGACAATATTCTGACGGTGTGGTCGCACACGCAGGGCCCCTATCCGCTGCGTGCCGATCTGGCCAAGACGACCGGTCTTCCTCCGGAACGTATCCGTGTCATTCACGCGCAGGGATCCGGATGCTACGGCCATAATGGCGCGGATGACGCCGCGCTCGATGCGGCCCTGCTGTCGATCTCGGTCAATGGCCGCCTCGTCAAGCTGCAGTGGATGCGCGACGACGAGTTCGGCTGGGAGCCGTTCGGCTCGGCCATGACGATGTCGGCGCGAGGCGGGGTATCCGACGACGGCGCGATCGTCGACTGGCAATATGAGGTGTGGAGCTGCACCCACAATATGCGTCCCGGCAATCAGAACGGGGTGAACCTGCTCGCGGCAGGGCACATCGAGAATCCGCTCAAGCCCGCGCCCCCTGCCGAGGTGGGCCTGCCCGCCGGCGGCGGCGACCGTAACGCCGTGCCGACCTACGAATTCGCCAGCCAGAAGATCGTCGACCATTTCATTCCCGGCATGCCGTTGCGCGTGTCGGCGCTCCGGGCTCTCGGCGGTTTCGGCAATGTGTTCGCGGTCGAATCCTTCATGGACGAGATGGCGAACTTGGCCGGCGCCGACCCGGTCGCGTTTCGCTTGAAGCATCTGAAAGACGAGCGGGCCCGCGCGGTGCTCGAGAAGGCCGCCGAAAAGGCCAGCTGGAAAGAAGGCCTGAAAAGCGACGGACGTCTGGGGCGCGGCGTTGCCTTCTCGCGCTACGAAACGACCAAGACCTATGTTGCGATGATCGCCGATGTTTCGGTCGATCGTGCGAACGGCCGCGTGAAAGTCGAACGCGTGACTGCCGCGGTGGATGCGGGACAAATCATCAACCCCGATGGGCTCAGCAATCAGATCGAGGGCGGAATCATTCAGGGTTCGAGCTGGACGCTCAAGGAGGCGGTGAAATTCGATCGTCAGCGCATTCTGACGCGCGACTGGGCGTCTTATCCGATCATGACCTTCGCCGAAGTGCCGGCCGTCGACATCGTGTTGATCGACCGGCCTGAACAGGCATCCTTGGGCGCGGGCGAAGCTTCGCAAGGCCCGATTTCGGCGGCGATCGCGAACGCGATCTTCCATGCTACCGGCGTTCGGCTGCGCGACCTGCCGTTTACGCCCGACCGCGTCAAAGCGGCGATAGGCTGAGTTCCAAGAGAGACTCTCTCATCAGTCGGGCAGCCGCTGGCCTTTGGTTTCCAAGGCGAACGGAATGATCAGGAGACCCAAGGCGAAGGCGATCGCGGTTGCCGCGACCGGCGTCCCCAACGTACCCATCGCAGCGACCGCCGCGCCGAGGAGAAAATTCACGCCCGCACCGATGAAGCGGCCGAAGGAGGTGCAGAAGGCGAATGCCGTGGCGCGCAATCGGGTTTCGTATTGCTCGGGCAGCCAGAGCGAGAACACGGCGAAATTGCCGCCGCCAAACCCGAGGAAAAAGAGGACGACGATGAAGGGAGCGAGTCCCTGCTGCAGATAGAATGCCCAAGCAAAGGCCAGTGGAATGGACACCAGCATGATCGTGAAGTACAGCGCCAGAGTCGTCCTGCGCCCAAAACGTTCGGCGAAGAGCGGAACGGCAAGGCATCCCAAGATCGTGCCAATGGAAAGAATGCCCGTGCCTATGGAGGCCATCTGGGCGGCGCCGGCCGCGTCCATGCCGGAATTGCGCGCCAGCGTGATGATCGCGGTCGGCTCGTAAACGGCGGCCGCCCACAAGCCGATGATGGCGACGGTGAGCAACGAAACGTTCACGATCGTCCGCCTCGCATAGCGCGGGGAAAAAAGTTCGGCCAACGGGCGGCTCTTCTTTGCTTCGGTCTCGTGCGCCTTCCAGCGCGTCGGTTCCTTGACCGAAATGAGCGTGGCAATGCCGACAATCACGGGCACGAGCCCACAGAGAAACATCGCGCGCCAGCCATAGGCGGCGCCGACCGTATAATTCAGCGCCGCGGCGACAAAGAAGCCGAAATAATATCCAGTCTGGAGATAACCGGCGCCCATCTTGCGACGATCTTCAGGCCAGGACTCGGCGACAAACGTGCCGGCCAGCGCCCATTCGCCGCCGATCCCGATGCCGGAGAGAAAGCGGAAGAGACCGAGCTGCCAGACGTCCTGTGCCAGCGCGGCCGCGCCGGTGAAGACGGCGTACATCAAAATGGTCGCCGCGAGGGTTTTTGCCCTCCCGAAACGATCGCCAATGGGACCCCAGATGAACGACATGCCCCAGCCCGCGAGAAAAACGGCGAACAGGATCGAACCGGTGCGGCCAATATTGCCCGGCGTTGCGGCCATGCCGGAATTCGGCAACAGCTCCGCCAATGAAGGCGCCAACACGAGAGCGAAAATGACGGAATCCATGCCGTCCAGCATCCAGCCGAGCCATGCCGACCAGAATCCGAGAATCTGCTGTCGATTGAGTTTGGTCTTGACCGCACTCGCGCCGACGCTCTCCGCAGCTATAGCCATCGGATTCCTCCCCTTCGCCGCAGCTTAGCCGATGGGCGAAAATCCGCAGCGTCGAAATTTTGCCGATTTCGCCGAACAAAGCGCGAACTTCAGGAGATGGCCTGCCCTCCGCGATTTTTGCGGCGCGCTACCGCAAGGGCTAACTGTCCGTATACGGATTAAACGTAAGCGGAATGCGATTGCCGGGCGTAAGCGGCTTCTCTTGCAACTCCTTGACCCTTCCATTCGTTACCTTACATGAACAACGACGCACAGAGTGGAGCGTGTCATGGAATTGAAGACCGAAAAAACCGCCAAAAAGAAACCCCCTCAAACCCAGGACGATGAACTCGACGACGCCCTTGAACAGAGCTTCCCCGCAAGCGATCCGCCGGCCCAGACCCAGCCCACGCACCTGGGCGGCAAGCACAAGGCCAAGAAAAAGTAAGGCCCCGGTTTTGAGGAGCAGACTTACAGCTTGTATTTATAGATCGCATTGAACCGCGTACGCGGTATTATATCTTACGCTCAAACGTCATTCGGCCCTCTTGAAGGAGAACTTCCATGGCATTGCGACTGGGCGATACCGCACCCGATTTCCAAGCGAACACCACTCAGGGTCCCATCCGCTTTCACGAGTGGCTCGGCAATTCGTGGGGTGTGCTTTTTTCCCATCCCAAGGACTTCACGCCCGTATGCACGACCGAGCTTGGCTACATGGCGAAGCTGAAGCCCGAATTCGACAAGCGCAACGTCAAGATCATCGGGCTCTCGGTCGATCCCGTCGATCGGCATTCGAGCTGGTCCAAGGACATCGAGGAGACCCAAGGAGTCGCGCCCAATTTTCCGATGATCGGCGATCCGGACCTCGCGGTCTCCAAGCTTTACGACATGCTTCCGGCGGAGGCGTCGGGTGATGCGTCCAAGCGCACGCCGGCGGACAACCAGACCGTGCGCAACGTCTACGTCATCGGTCCCGACAAGAAGATCAAGCTGATGATCGTTTATCCCATGACAACGGGTCGCAATTTCGACGAGGTGCTTCGCGTGATCGATTCGATGCAGTTAACCGCCAAGCACAAGGTCGCGACTCCGGTCAATTGGAAGCAGGGCGAGGATGTGATCATTGCGGGCTCGGTTACCGACGACGAGGCCAAGAAAACCTATCCGCAGGGCTGGAAGGCCCCACGCCCGTATTTGCGCATCGTTCCGCAACCGAAGTGAATTAAGACTACTGAACGGTGACGTCGGAAAAACGGTCGACGCGGCGGAGCTGGGAAAACATTCGCATCCACAATCCGACCACGGCCAGCGTGCCGACGCCCCCCAGCACAACGGCCTGAACGGTCCCGAACAGGCCCGCCGACATGCCGGCGCGGAATTCGCCGAGCTCGTTGGACGCGCCGACGAAAAGCGAATTCAACGAGCCGACTCGCCCGCGCATCTGATCGGGTGTGGCGAGCTGGATCATCGCCGAACGGACATAGACGCTGACCATGTCGCCGCCGCCGGCGACAGCAAGCGCCATCAGCGACACATAAAAGTTTGTCGACACGCCGAATAGGATGGTTGCCGCGCCGAACAATGCGACGCAACCGAACATCGACGCGCCGGCGTGGCGCTGCAATTGCCGACGGGCCAGCACAATGGCCACGATCGCGGCCCCGGCCGCCGGGGCCGTGCGCAGGAGCCCAAGCCCGGCAGCGCCGACATGCAGGATGTCCCGGGCGTAGATCGGCAGCAGCGCTGTCGTCCCGCCCAAGAACATGGCGAACAGATCGAGCGAAATCGCGCCGAAGAGAATCGGACGCCGGCGCATATAGGAGATGCCTTCGACGATGCGCTCGAACGTCGATCCGCTGCTTGCCTCTCCTTCACGTTCGCGAATGCGAAGATTCCACATTGCTAGAACCGTGAAAAGGTAGAGGCCCAGGCAAAGGCTGTAATTCACCGCCGGGCCGAATTCATAGATGAATCCACCGAGGGCGGGCCCGCCGATGGTCGCGATTCGATAGGCCGAGGCATTCCAGGCGATGGCTTGGGGGAGCTTTTCCAGCGGAACCAGAAAGGGCAGGAAGGATTGAATCGCCGGCTGAGAGAGGCCAAGCGCAATGCCCAAAAGCGTGATCACGCTGTAGAACGCCCACATCGCCTCAACGCCGCCAAGCGTCAATAGCAGCAACAAAAAAGAAGCAATCATTTGAACCAAATAAGCGGCGATCAACATGAAACGGCGATCGACGCGATCGGCCATGTCTCCGGCCGGCAGGACGAGCAGAAGCATGGGGAGAAATATGCTCAGTCCGACATAGCCCAAGGCCACCGGATCGCGGGTGATGTCGTAGATTTGCAAGCCCACCGCGACGGATTGGATTTGGGTGCCAAGGGTGGTTGCAAACCGGACACTGAGATAGAGCTTAAGGTCTCGGCTTCGGGGCTGAAACGCCCCGGCTGGGTATGCCGTATAGACTGAATTTTTGACGGTCACGGGAGGGGAGTTTTGACCTTTGAACGAGGGGGGCGGTGGGGCTGCCTTAATCAGCTTTGTCGCACACGTTACAGTGAAGAAAAAAGGAGGTTTTGTAATGGTTTTGCCCCCCGCCTTGTCGGCGGCACTTTTGGCAAGGGTTGAGACCGAAATGGGCGCTTTCCGACAAAGTTTTGGGACATATGCCCATTATGTCGAGTGTTAAGTTATCTGTGGTAGAGTAATGGCTGGCGCTGTCCGCGTTAATCCGGCCAGGTTTTTGTGGCGCCATGTCCTATAATAAAGAAAGGACATAATGGGGTACGACGAGCCTTCATCGAAGCGGCCAGCGAGCATGGTTGCGCCCACGCACGCGCGAAAGCCGCAGCGGCGCACTCTCTCTACGCGCGCTATTCTTCTTGTGCTGGCGTTGGTAGCGGGCGGTTATTTCGCCTCTCAATTCGATTCGGCCGATCCGATGGGCGCGCTCACTGCGATCGCCGCCGATCCGATGAAGGCGATCAATTCGGTATTCGCGGGTTTCGGCGGCGATGCTCAGAAGGGCGGCCGGGGCGCCGGGCGCGGGACTGGCGCTGCTCCTCCGGTGCACGTGGCCACCGCGGAAGCACGAGATGTCCCCGTGACCGTTCATACGATCGGAACCGTGCTCGCCAATTCGGTGGTCACCGTCAAGTCGCAGGTCGACGGTCCGTTGCTCGCGGCGCAGTTCAAAGAAGGTCAAATGGTGAAAGAGGGCGATCTGCTTTTCAAAATCGACCCCGCACCGTTTGAAGCGGCGCTGCGTCAATCCCAGGCCCAGAAGGCGCGCGACGAGGCGCAGCATGAAAGCGCGCAGGCGGATGCCGACCGCGCCGTGATGCTTGCCGAGCGCGGCATCGTCTCCGCGCAGCAACGCGATCAGTTGGTGGCGACCGCCAAGGCGTTGGCCGCAACGATCGACGCGGATGAAGCCGCTGTCGATCGCGCCAAGCTCAATCTCGGTTACACGACGATTAGTTCGCCGATCAACGGTAAGACCGGTCCTTTCATTGTTTATCCGGGAAATCAGGTGCACGCCAACGACGTGGCTGGATTGATAACGATTACCCAGATTCAACCCGTCAAAATAACTTTCAACTTGCCTCAGGGCAATCTGCCTCAGTTACAGGATCGCATGAGTGGGAATGAGCTTGTCGCCCAAGTGACGGCTCGCAGCGATGTTCAGGGGGCGGCCACGACGCTTGCAGACAAGCGAGATATGGACATCCCGGTGAAGATCGACTTCATCGGGAATACCGTGGACGCGAGGACGGGCACCATCGAGTTGCGCGCGACCTTCGATAATCCCGATCAGCGCCTCGTGCCCGGCGAGCTTGTTGCTGTGAGCGTGCGGCTGGGAACGCTTAAGCAGGTAACGGTCGTACCGCGCGAAGCATTGAACGTTGGCCAAGCCGGCGAATATGTTTTCATCCTCGACGGCGCCAAGAAAGCACAAATGCGTCCTGTCAAGGTGCTGTTCGAGGACCAAATGATTGCGGCACTCGGTTCCGGGGTCGAACCTGACGAGACAGTTGTAACGGACGGGCAATTGCGCCTGTCGCCGGGATCGTCCGTATCCATCGTCGGCGAGCCAAATCCCGCGGCGAAGAGCCCAGCGGCGCAAGCAACCAAACCGATACCGCAAGGCACCCGATCCTAGACGGCAAGCCTTCAAGGAGCCCCCGGATGCATATTTCCGCCGTCTTCATCAAGCGTCCCGTTATGGCGACTTTGCTGATGGCGGCATTCCTGCTCGCCGGCTTCTACGGTTATTCGACGCTTCCGGTCAGCGAGTTGCCCAACGTCGACTTCCCCACCATCGACGTCCAGGCGAACCTTCCGGGCGCCGACGCCGAGACCATGGCCTCGTCCGTTGCGACGCCTTTGGAAAAGCAATTTTCTCTTATCTCCGGCGTCGATTCTATGAGTTCGACCAGCGGTCAGGGATCCACGCGGATCACGCTGCAGTTCCGCCTCGATCGCAACATCGATGCCGCAGCCCAGGACGTGCAGTCGGCGCTCTCGGCCGCGGCGCGCCAATTGCCGCGCGACATGCCCTCGCCGCCGTCGATGCGCAAGTCCAATCCTGCGGAGGAGGGGATATTCTATCTGTCGGTGAGCTCGGACACCTTGCCGCTCTCGGTCGTGGACGAATATGTCGAGAACCTGCTGATCGGAAAGTTGTCGTCCATCGATGGCGTCGCCCAAGCCGAGGTTTTCGGGCAGGCAAGGCCCGCGGTGCGCGTTCAAGTCGATCCCGATGAGCTTGCTGTCCGCGGCATAGGCATCGACGAGGTCGCAACCGCACTCCGCAACACCAGCGTCAATCTCCCTACCGGATCTCTGGACGGACGCTCACGGTCGGCCGTCATCCATACCGAGGGCCAGCTCAACAAGGCCGCGGAATACAGCCAGCAGATCATCTCCTACCGCGATAACGCACCCGTCCGCTTCGCCGACGTGGCCAACATCATCGACGGCGTGGAAAATCCCCGGAGCTTCGGTACGTGGAACGGCGTGCCGTCGGTTACGCTCGAACTTCACCGTCAGCCGGGCGCCAACACCATCGCGGTCGTGGACGCCGTCAAAGAAGTTCTTCCCGGCCTGATCGCGCAATTGCCGCCCTCGATCAAGGTCCAAACCTATATGGACCGCAGCAATTCCATTCGCAACTCGGTCAACGACGTGCAAGTCACTCTGCTCATCGCGGCCGGACTTGTCATCGGCGTGATTTTTGTTTTCTTGCGCACCATCTCGGCGACCTTCATTCCCTCGATCGCGCTTCCCATTACCATTATCGGAACCTTTGCCGGCATGGCGGCAATGGGTTACAGCCTCGACAATCTGTCACTGATGGCGCTGACGCTTTGCGTCGGTTTCGTGGTTGATGACGCCATCGTGATGCTGGAAAATATCATGCGTCACGTTGAAGCCGGCGAAGCGCCTTATCAGGCCTCCCTGATCGGCTCGAAGGAAGTTTCCTTTACGATTCCCTCCATGACGCTGGCCCTTGCCGCCGTGTTTATTCCCGTCGTCTTCATGGGTGGTGTGGTCGGCAAGTTGCTGCACGAATTCGCGGTCACCATCATCATCGCCGTTTTCGTGTCAGGGATCGTGTCGCTGACCTTAACGCCCATGCTGTGCAGCCGCCTTATCAAGGACGAACACTCCAAGCGTCACAATTTCTTCTATCGCATGAGCGAGAGGGGCTTCGCAGCCGTGCAACGCGGCTATGACAGGAGCCTGCGCTGGAGCGTGCGCAATCACCTTGTTATCTTCGGGGTCTTCGTCGCCAGCATCCTTTTGACGATAAAATTGTTCAGTATCATGCCGCAGGACTTCCTTCCCACCGAAGACACCGGCAGGATCAACGCGCAAACCGAGGGCGCGAACGGCGTCTCTTTCGCCGAGATGCGTCGGCATCAGGAGATGGCGACGGCTATTCTTGCCAAGGATCCCAATATTGCCGGAATCATGAGTTCCGTGGGTTCCGGCGGCATCCGCGCCGGCCTTAGTTCCGGCACGATGAACTTTCAGCTCAAGCCACGTGGCCAACGCAAGCTTACGACAGATCAGGTGATCGCCGAACTGCGTCCGAAGTTCGCGACGATTCCGGGCATCAACGTGATCATGTCGAACCGGCCGCCGATTCGAATTGGCGGCTACTTCACCAGGGCGCTCTACCAGTACACGCTGCAGGACATCGATCTGCAGGAACTTTATTCCGCCTCGGAAAAGCTGATGGTGGCGATGCAACAGAATCCGCTGTTCGCCGATGTCAATACCGATCTCCAACTTTCCACGCCTTCGATCAACGTCGAGATCGATCGCGAAGCTGCCGCCACGCTCGGCATCACCGTGAACCAGATCGAAACCGCGCTGGGGGCGGCCTTCGGCGGTTTGCGCGTTGCGCCTATCTACACCCAGGCCGATCAGTATTGGACGATCCTCGAACTTCTGCCGAAATATCAAGAGGATTCGGAGGCATTGAACCGTCTCTATCTGGCGACCGCGCGCAACAACACGATCACCGGCAACACCGGTGCGTTGGTACCGATTTCGGCGGTAACGAAAATCAAGCGCGGCACGCAACCACTGACGGTCAACCATTCCGGTCAGCTTGCCGCGGTGACGCTGTCGTTCAATCTGCCCCAAGGTGTCGCTCTCGGCGACGCCGTGAACGAGATCGAACGGGTAAAGACGGAGGTCGGCATCCCGGCTTCGGTGCAGACGGCCTTCCAGGGCAATGCGCGGGCGTTCCAGGAATCGCAGAAGGGCATGGGCTTCCTGCTCATCGGCGGCATTCTTGTCGTCTACATCGTGCTCGGCATCCTTTATGAGAGCTTCATTCATCCGCTGACCATTCTCGCGGGCTTGCCGGCGGCGGCGGTGGGTGCGCTCCTGACCCTGTACATCTTCGGAATGATTCGGGACGGGCGTCCGGTACCGATCACGCTTTACGCGTTTGTGGGCATGGTGATGCTGATCGGTCTGGTGCAGAAAAACGGCATCATGATGATCGATTTCGCCCTCACCCGCGAACGCACCGAAGGCGCCGATCCGGAATCCGCGATCCTGAGTGCCGCAACAGTCCGTTTCCGGCCGATCCTGATGACTTCCATGGCGGCACTGTTCGGGACCTTGCCGATCGCGATCGGGATCGGCAGGACCGGCGAAGGCCGCCAACCGCTCGGTCTCGCCGTCGTCGGCGGGCTCCTGGTGTCCCAGGCACTGACGCTCTACATCACGCCGGTGCTCTATCTGTATCTCGACAAGATAGGTAAGCGGCTCAGCCGTCGTCGCACCGCTCCGCTACCGGCGGAATAGCGCTCAGATTCGCAGCAGGTGATTGTCGAACGCGGCCGGCGCGTGCCATTGCGCACGCACAACAAGGCCTTCGTCGCCGGCGTGCAAGCGCACGATCTCGCCATAGCCCGAGGTCGCCCAGAAGCTCGCCGGCGCGTCGTCGGCCGTCAAACCACAGACATCGGCAAGCGTGAAGCTGCCCAGCCAGCGGCCGTCTGAAAGGGACCAAAGACCAACCATGCCGCCTTTCGGCGACGTTGCTGCAACGAACCGGCCGGACGTATCGATTGCGACCGAGCCGATGTAGGAGCGCAGACCGCCCTCGTTCTCAGTGGGCAGCGGGAGCAGGTCGATGCCGCGTCCGAGCCTGAGCAGGCCCATCACGGGCCTTGTCTTCGAGCGGTCCTGATCCTGCATCCCGAAAGCGACGGTTTCACCGTCCGGTGCCAGCGCCATGTGCCGGAGCGAGAGCGACTTCATATCGGCCGACAAGGCGTGCCGCTTCAACACCGCGCCCGAGAGCGGATCGAGCTCGAGAATGTGGCTGTCGATGTTGCCGGCGTTGATGGCGGGACCTTTCACCTCCGCGGCGTGAGCGATACCGCCGATCGCGACAACGAGGGTTTCGCCGCCGCGCGCAAACAGAACATCATGCGGCTCGATGCCCACCGCTAGGCGCTCCTTTGGCGCGGTCGATTCCGGGTCGCGCAGCACGATCGAGCCTTCGGCCGTCTCTTCATCCATCTCACTGGTGACGAGCGTGTTCGCGCCTACCGCGGCGTGCCCTGCGAAGCGGTGATTTGCGAGCGGCGTGAACAGCCGCGCCGATTCTTGCGGCGCTTGGGCATCGACAATGGCGGCGAACTTGCCCGGACGTCGTCCGACAAGGATGACGCTGTGGGAATTAGGAAGCCGCGTCAGCGAATGGGCGCGGGCCGGCAAGGCGAATTGACAAAGGCCTTCCTCACACAACAGCGCGCCGCCATCGACGTCATCGATGCGCGCGGCGCTCATCAGGGTCAGGGATGGAAATTGGGAGTTGGCGCGAGCCACGCGCTGCGACAGTCCGAGCGTGCCGCCAACAAGGGCGGCGGCACCGCCGTAAAACAGGCCGCGCCTGTTGATCGACCAATCAATCGCCATCGAGACTGTTGAACCCCAAAGTGATGCCAAGGTCCGCCGGGACCATCTTGGCAAGTTCGACTTGCACGGCCTTGATCGCGGCACGGGCCGCCTCTACGCGCGGCCGGCGCGTTTTGTCCGCTGCGGCCTCACCGAGATCGGCCGGAACCGCATCCGTCGCTTTCGTCGCGGCCGCATAGAGCGCTTCGATTTTCGGCTTGTGGGACGCCGGAATCGGTTCGGCGAAAATTTTTGTCATCGCGTGCGCAGCTTCGAGATTGAGTTTGAGATCGCGCTGTGAACGTCGGCTGCGCCAAGCTTCCGCCAATGCGGGCTTGGCGACATCTGAGTTCGCGCCCATCACGGGCAACAGTTTCACGTCGTGCATCAGCTTGAAACCGGCAACAAGATCGGTGAGCAGAAGCCGAGCAGCTTCCGGTGCATCGGCGAAGATGGTTTTCCAAGCTTTGTTTGCCGCAATCGCCGCGCGCACGCCGTCCGGCGCCGTCCACTCGGCGAGCACATCTTTCGCAATGACGTTGAGATTGCGCGCGATGCCCTGCCCCACTTGCGTGCGCCATTGCCCGGCGCGGCCGGGCGCCTTAAGGAGGCCTGCAAGATTCTTGTCGCCGCTGCCGTACAGCAAACGCTCCAATGCCGTGAGCCCCTGCGCCGCCACCGAATCGCGCGCAAGCTTATCGGGCGCCAACTCCTTCGGATCATTCAAGGCGATCAGGGCGTCCAACGTGCGTTGCGTGACGTTTCGTGCTTCCGGCCAATAAGCGAAACGCTCGGTGCGGAGGAACAGGCTGGTCGGCCCTGTCTTGACGATTTGAACATTCGCCCAAGCGTCGCAAGTGGCATTGTACGCGACGTACAAGGGCTCCAAATCGGATGACTCGCGCTTGGCCGCAAAGACGGTCCATGCCTTCTCCTGCGCATCCGTCGCTTGGGCAAGCGCGCGATAAGCAGGAATGATGAATTGGTCGACCACTGCGAGCACGGTTTTAGCCGCCAGTGCCGCCTTGGCCGCTTGCGCGGCTTTGGCCGCCGCCGTGATGGGCGTGGCCTTCGCGTTGGGCTGCGCCGGCCGCGTATCGGCGGCGAGTTTCAACAGCGGGGTCGTGGGCCCAATGCGCATGATTTTCCTTTATAGCCGGCTCACGAAGTCGACAAGCGCTGCTTTGTCCGCAGGCGTCAATGTTTCAAATCGGCTCCGCGCCGCAGCCGCTTCGCCATCGTGCCATTTTACCGCTTCGGCAACGTTGCGGGCGCGCGCATCGTGCAGCAATCCGCCCAGCCTAAGGGCCGCCGCGACGTTCCAGAGCGGCGCGGTGCGCCATTCGCCGGCCTCCGCCGCCCCTTCCTTGATGCCGTCATCAAGGCCCGGTCCCATGTCGTGCAGCAGCAGATCCGTGTAGGCGCCGACCGCCTGCCCATTGGCAAGATGCAGCGTCGCGTGACACGCGGCGCAGCCGACGCGGTTGAACACTGCCTGGCCTGCCGCGGCTTGGATAGGCGCGGGCGGCGGCAGGCTCGCGAGATAGTCGGCGATCATGTTGACCAAAACGGGCGGAACTTCGACTTCGCCTTTTTCCGCGCCATGCGGACCTTGACGGCAGGCGCGCTCGCTCGGCGTGCAATCGCCCCACGGTTCGCGATGAGCCTCGGTCGAGAGCCCGATGTCGTTGGAAAACGCCATCGATATCTGGGCCTGTAGGTCGGGTTGCGTCGCCTTCCATCCGAACCGTCCAAGCACGCGTCGTCCCTTGTCCACGATCCACGCGGGCCGCCCTGAAACGCCATCGCGATTGGCGTCGCCGGAAGCTGCGAGCTTCAGGATTTCGCTCTCGGGAATTTGCGCCAAGAGACCGACTCCGAAGGGTGAAGGCGCGCGGCGAAGCGCCATCTTGGTGTCCTTCGCCATAGGGCCGTATCCCTGGCTGTAAAGCGTAATGGCCGCGACTCTCAAGTCTCCCTTCGCGTACCAAGAGATGTCCGGATTGGCTTCCGGCGTTTGCCCCGCCACCGCGCGTGTCTGCAGTTGGCGGCCGTAGACGGGATCGCCGGTGCCCTTGGCGTTGCCGAGCCGCACCACGATTCCGGGCGGCACGGTCGTTTCGTCCAACTCGGCTGAAGCTCTTTGCGCGTGACACGAAGCGCAGGAAGGCGCGTCGTAAAGCGGGCCCAGTCCATCATCGGACTTGGTCGAGGACGGCGCGGAGACCCAATTGCGTTCGAACAGACGCTGCCCGATGGAAGCGTCCAAAGATGCCGCGCCGGCAATCGCAGGCGCCGCAGCAAACGCGAACGCAAGAATCAAGCGACGCGAAACCACGCCATCATCCCCGTGTCCTGGTGTTCGATGATATGACAGTGCAGCATCCAATTGCCGGGATTGTCGGCGACGAAAGCGATCTCTACCCGCTCCTCGGGCATCACAAGGACGGTGTCGGCCCAGTGGATGGGACGCGCAAGCTTGGTAGCCGATAGAACCTTGAAGCTGTGTCCATGCAGGTGCATGGGATGCACGTGCGGCGTCGTATTGACGAATTCGATTCGTGCGGTTTCACCGCGCGCGAATTCGAGCAAAGGCGGCGGCAGATGCTCGTGGCCCGATTGCGGCCAGGTCTTGCCATCGACAGCCCAAAGCGTGCGCGAGGTCGAACAAAGCGAATCCAACAGATCGATCCTTTTGCCGTCCGGCAACACGATCGGAGCAAGATCGGCGTAATCGGTCGCAACCGCCGTTGCCGACAGCCTCAATTGACGGCTTTTCGCATTGGCAAGGTCGGGCTCCGGCAAATTCGGCGGCGTCAACGCCACGGGCGCAAATTCGTCGCTGCGTTTGGGCGTGCCCTGCACGACAAAATTCGCAAGAGTCACAGGCTCGGCGGCGAAGTAATCGACCAATGCCAGCTTTTCGCCGTGCCGCGGCGCGCGCAGCGCCAGTTCAACCCGCATCGCAGGACCCAGCCGCCAGCTCTCCAACCTGAACGGCGAGACCGCGTTGCCATCGATCGCGATGACACTGGCGGCAGCACCTTCCACTCCAATATCGCTTACGCGCGTCGAATCCGCGTTGACGAGACGCAACCTTATGTTCGCACCCGCCGGTACGGCGATTTCGGGCGAGACGCGGCCATTCACCGTTCTCAGCGTGCCGAAGCTGCCCGAACGGCCCGCGCCTTCGACGGTGAGAAAGGGCAGAAAGCTTCCGTCCTTCGCTATCCGCCAGTCCTTGAGTACAAGGACAATGTCGTCATCGAAGAACGTGTTCTCGCCGTCGTCGACGATCAGAATGCCGGCAAGTCCGCGGCCCAATTGCTCAACAGTGTTGCAATGGGGATGGAAGAGGAACGTGCCCGAATCGGGTGGCGCAAAGCGATAGGAGAAGCGCTCGCCAGGCTGCACCGGCATCTGCGTCACATAAGGCACGCCATCCATGGCATTCTCGACGCGCACGCCGTGCCAATGAATCGACGTATGTTCCTTGAGGCCGTTCACGAGCGTCGCGTTCACAGACTGACGCGCGCGCGCACGAAGCACGGGAAAGGCCGCATTCCCGTATAGCCACGCCGGCGTGGGTCCGCTGTCGGTGCCCAAGATCAAGGGACGTTCAGCAGCCTCGAGCGTCACGCCCTGATCATCCAGGCGGATTTCCGGAAGCCTGCCGCCGGCAGCGGCCGGTACGGATGTCGCCCCGCGGCTGCAGCCCAAGAGCGACGTCGCCAATATCGTCCCGCCGCCTGCGAGTAGCGCGCGGCGTGTCGGCGCAAATGCGGTCCGCACCATCACGCCCTCAACGCCGGGCGGACGGATATTCGAGACTGTCCGAACCTTGCAGCGCGATTGTCAGACCGAGTGCCGCGACCACGCCTTCGTCGGCCCGGGTTTGTGCGACCAGGGCATCGATGGCGTCCTGTACCAGCTTGTTGCCGACGGCATTGCCGCTGGCGATCATCTGGTCATAGGCCATGCGCCCGGAATCGCCCATGTCCTTAATCAGCTTGATCTTGGCCAAGGCGTTGTTCATGGCGTCATCCATGCGCCTGGCGGCCGCGGGATTCTTCGCCATGGCATAATCGCGGATCGATGCGGTGCCGACGACGCGTCCGTCAACGCGGGTGTAGCGGCCACGCCACAACTCGGTCATGCCGAGCTCATCGTAGTAATGCGAATTGTGGGTGTTGTCGGAAAAGCAATCCTGCTCTTCTTCCGGATCGTGCAGGATGAGACCAAGCTTCATGCGCTCGCCGGCCATTTCGCCATAGGAGAGGCTTCCGACGCCGGTCAGAATCGTCGCAAGACCGCCATTCGAGCCTTTGGCGGCGACATCCGTGCGCGCTTTTCCGCCGGTTGCCCAATAGCCCGTTATTTCCGCTAAATCATCGACCAAGAGATCGGTTGCCGTTTTCAGATAGGCGGCGCGCCGGTCGCAATTGCCGTGCGTGCACGCTTTGACATTGTAGTCGCTCGCGGGACGTTCGCCGGCACCCGGGCCGGTGCCGTGCAGATCCTGTCCCCAAAGCAGGAACTCGATGGCGTGATAGCCGGTGGCGACATTGGATGCGACGCCTTGTGCGGTCTGGAGCTGGCGCAGCAGGGCACGATTGATCATCGAAGCATCGACTTGGCGCGCACCGATGCGTATCTGCTTGTTGGCGATGACATTCAGCGTATAGAGCGGATTTTCGTCCGATGTCTTGCCGTAGGACGCGGCCACGTAATCGATCAAGCCTTCGTCCAACGGCCAGGCATTCACCTTGCCTTCCCAACCGTCGACAATGGCATTGCCGAAGCGAAAACCCTCGCTTTGCAAATAGGGAACGCGAGCGGCCTTCCAGGCGTTGCGTGCCGCCGCGAGTTTGGCTTCGGTCGGATCGGCAAGGAAGGCATTGACCTCGCCCTGCAAGGTCTTCGCCGTGATCAGGGAATCCTCATACACCGCATGGGCGATATCGCTATAAGAGGTGAGAACGTCCGCAGGCATTGGCCCCACGGGCGCAGCGGCCCTGGCCGCCGCCAACCCGACGATGGCCACTCCTGCAATACATGCCGAGAGAAGTACGCGCATGGCTAGCCCTATGGAATGTCGATCACTATCCGAACCATAGATGCGAATGATTTGCAAGTGCAGTTTTAAATAGATATAGGCCTTTGAAAATAGGGACAAATTCTCGCAAAAGCTCACGCAAAAAGGCCAACGCACATGCTGAAGCTGTATAATTTCCATGCCAGCAGCACCTCCTATCGAACCCGGATCGTGCTCAATCTCAAGGGGCTGCCCTACGAGTACATCTCCGTGCGGCTGGACAAGGCGGAGCATCTCGGTGAGGCCTACGGCAGGATCAATCCAATGCGGGGCGTGCCGAGTCTCGATGTGAACGGGGTGCTGCTCCACCAGTCGCCGGCTATCATCGAGTTCCTCGAAGAGACCTATCCGAATCCGCCTCTACTGCCGAGGGATTCGCTCGGACGCGCGCAGGTGCGGGCGCTAGCCGCGATCGTTGGCTGCGACATGCATCCGGTGAACAATCTGCGCATCCGCAACTTCATCCGCGACGGCTATCACCAGGATGAAAAGGGCGTGAACGCTTGGATTCAGCGCTGGAACAAAGCCGGCTTCGATGCGATCGAGGCCATGCTTTCGGGGGACAAGACACGACGTGTATTTTGCCACGGCGACTCACCCACCATCGCCGACGCCTATCTGGTGTCCCAGGTTTTCTCCGCGGTTCGCTTCAGGACCGACATGTCGCTCTATCCGGAGATCATGAAGGCGGTCGAAGCGTGCAACGCACTGAAACCGTTTGCGGATGCCCATCCGAGCAAACAGCCCGACGCGAAGGGTTAGAGCGTTACATATGCTCTGAGCGCACTCGACCGTTCTGATCGGTGCGCGATTTGTGCGCGCGACCGCCGTTGATTTCGGCGGCAGCCTCTTTTTCCATCGGGATTCCAGGCTCCTGCTTCGAGTTCCGGATGGCGAGCGCCGTCTTGACGCTGGCGACGTTCCTGGCCGCGGTTAATTTCTCGGTGATGAAGGTTTGCAGCTCCGGCAGATCGCGCGCCACGCAGCGCAGGATGAAGTCGACCTCGCCCGAAAGCATGTAACACGAGCGCACCTGCGGCCAAGCCCGTACTTGATCCTCAAAGGCTTTGAGATCGGCTTCGGCCTGGCTCGAGAGCCCGACAAAGGCAAAAGCCGTCACGCCATACCCCAGTGAGGCGGCATCGAGATCGGCGTGGTAGCCTTTGATATAGCCTGCCTTTTCCAGCGCGCGGACGCGCCTCAGACAGGGCGGTGCAGTGATCTTCACCCGCTTGGCGAGCTCCACATTGGTCATGCGGCCGTCGGCCTGTAGCTCGGCCAGGATTTGACGGTCGATTGCATCAAGCTTATGGCGCGCCATGGTCCGCTCCTCACGGTGGCGTTTCGACTATGACAATTTGAACGCGCTTTGAGCAATAATGTTTCCTGCGTCAGCGAAAAAACCCGTGCACTTGATCTATTTGCTCGGACTTTTGATGCCGAATCGGCTCTCTTTTCCTCAAAAGTGCTTCAGCTTGACCTTTCCCAAGGCCTCTCCGATATGAGACGGCCAGCTTCAAGGAACTTCCATGTCCGAGACCGAGCATGCCAAGGTTGTCGTGCTGGGGAGCGGCCCTGCCGGTTGCACGGCAGCCATCTATGCCGCCCGAGCGATGCTTTCGCCCCTGATGATCGCCGGTCTGGAACCCGGCGGCCAGCTCACCATCACGACCGAGGTCGAAAACTATCCCGGCTTCAAGGACGCCATTCAGGGCCCCTGGCTGATGGAGCAAATGCAGGCGCAGGCCGAGCACGTCGGGACCAAAGTGGCATTCGATCTCATTTCCGGTGTCGATCTTGCAAAACGACCGTTCATTCTTGCCGGCGATTCCGGGGCGCGCTATTCCGCCGATGCCGTGATCATCGCCACCGGCGCCCAGGCGAAGTGGCTCGGACTCGCCAGCGAAGAAAGGTTCAAGGGATTCGGCGTTTCGGCATGCGCCACCTGCGATGGGTTCTTTTTCAAAGGGAAAAAGGTCGTCGTAGTGGGCGGCGGCAATACCGCGGTGGAAGAGGCGTTGTTTCTCACCAATTTTGCCACCGAGGTGACTCTCGTTCACCGCCGCGATTCGCTCCGCGCGGACAAGACCAATCAGTTGCGCTTCGAGAAGAACCACAAGACGCGCGTGATATGGGATTCCGTGGTCGAGGAAGTCGTCGGCGGCGGAGAACCGAAAAGCGTATCGGGTGTGCGCGTGAAGAATCTGAAAACCGGAGTCGTCGATGCGATTGCCATCGACGGTGTTTTCGTTGCCATCGGCCACACTCCGGCGACGGAAATTTTCCGTGGCCAGCTCGACATGGACGATGAGGGCTACATCCGCACCGCTCCCGATTCGACAAAAACCAGCGTGCCGGGTGTGTTTGCCGCAGGCGACGTGAAGGACAGAATTTTTCGTCAGGCGGTCACGGCCGCCGGCATGGGCTGCATGGCGGCGCTCGAAGCGGAAAAGTTCCTCGCCGCGGGACATTGATTTTCCGAGCCTCCCGACTGGAAAAGATCGCCGCAATTCCCATATCGGATTCAGGCCTGTTTCCCCCGAACGGGCCACGGAGGTTTCCTCCCGAGGCCGGAACAAGTCCGGCAACCTCCAGACATGACTTGGCCGGGATGAACATTATCCCGGCCGTTTTTTTTGCAGAAAAAAGCAGAGCCAACGCTTACTTGAACAGACGCTCGTTCGGCATATTGGCGTAAAGCATCGCGACCTGTTCGCCATAACCGTTGTACAGCTGCGTGGGAACGCGATTGCCGGTGCCGAGGATTTCCTCGCTCGATTGGCTCCAGCGCGGATGAGGCACGTTCGGATTGACGTTTGCCCAGAAGCCGTACTCGGTCGGACCGAGCGCCATCCAATAGGTCATCGGCCGCTCATCGGTGAAGATGAAGCGCTGGATGCCCTTGGTCGATTTGAAGCCGTATTTCCATGGCGTCGCGAGACGGAGCGGCGCGCCGTTCTGTTTCCTCAGCGGCTTGCCGTAAGCGCCGGTGACCATGAAGGCGAGGTCGTTGGTCGCTTCTTCGATGGTCAATCCTTCCGTGTACGGCCAAGGCACCCAGAACTCGTTTTGTGCTTCCGCGACTTCGGGATTCATGAAGGACTTCATCACCACATATTTGGCGTTCGATGTCGGCTTGGCGAAATCGATCAGGGCCTTCATCGGAAACCCGGTCCAAGGGGCGGCAAAGGACCAGGTTTCGACGCAGCGGTGACGATAGAGCCGTTCTTCCAGCGGCATGTCCTTCACCAGTGAATCGAAATCGATCTTGATCGGCTTCTCGACCATGCCCTCGATGCTGATTTCCCACGGCCTGATCGGCAGACGGCCGGCGTAGCGGTTGGGATCATCCTTCTCGGGACCGAACTCGTAGTAATTGTTGTAGGCGGTGACGATCTCTTCGGGCGTGACATCGCGATCGATCGTGAAGGCTGCGTTGCGTTTCGAGGGATACAGGCCGGGGTTCGGGTCGGGCGCATCGGCCGTTGTTGCACCGGAAGACGAGGTTCGGGTGTTCGAAGCGGGTCCGCAGTTGGACAGCGCGCCGGCCACGGCGATTACGCCTGCGCCTTTCAACATTCCACGCCGGTTCATGACCAGCGCCTCAGGGGTCGCCATGCGCTCTGGAATTTCCCAGCTCCGCTTATTCTTAATCAGCATCCAATGCTCCTTGGCTCGCCCGCGCGACAAAGCGCCTCGCCGGATAGGTCCAGCGAGACGGCCCCGCAAATCACAATAGCGTTCTGTAGAGAAATATAGCCCCCGCCGCGACTAAGACCAAGCCCAGGCTATGCGACATAAGTCTTCCTGCTGGAACGATTTTTTCCAAAAGTACCCAACTCGCGAGGCCGGCAATCCAGAGCAGATTCATCACTCCGCCGACAAAAAGCAGGCCCATCAGGGCCCAGCAGCAGCCGATGCAAAACAGCCCGTGCTTGAGACCGAGCGCCATTGAATCCCAGGCGTCGCGCTTGAAGCCGCCATGGCGCATGATAAAGCCGAGCGGAGCTTGGCATTGCGACAGACAGGACTCCTTCAACGGCGTCCATTGGTAAAGTCCCGCCACGATCAGTACGACTCCTCCGATGAGATTGCTTGCGAGGCTCAGCATCGGCGTGAGCAGCATGGCTTCTATCAGCGCGCCTTGCGCCAGACTGGCGAGGCCCGCGAAACTGCACCATGCGGCGAGATAACCGGCGGCAAACCAGCCTGCCGCCGCGAAGGGTTTCCCCGCCGCCGCGACCTGCCGCCCAACGCCGGCGTAAAGCAGAATGATCGGCGTGGCCGATGGCGTCATCATGCCGATCATCATCACGGCCCACATGGCGAAGCTCATCAGAAACTGCGTCACGCTCCACGGCTCGATTGCAGGCCCGATGTTCATGTCCCGCATACCGGACATCGCTGTGGGCATGTTGCCTGCGAGCCAGAGCACATAGGTCCAGGCCAGCGCGGTAAGAGCGACGAGCGCCAGAAACACGATCACGCGATCGCGGCGCAACAGCATTTCAAGTCCGGACCCGCTCATGATCAGTCGATAACGCCGCTTTGCGTCAGATTCAATCTACAGAACTGCCCATACGAATCGGCAAGCTCGAGAGCGACGGGACCGCTCGTCTTCGACCAGCCCCGGCCTATTTCGGCAAGTCGGAATTCGAAACCGTTCGGGCTGTCGATGCGAACGCGATGCTCGGCGCCAGTCACCGGATTGAGGATCGGCTCGCCGCGTGAATCGATATGGCCGGGGACTCCAAGCCGCGCACGCCGCTTGTCGATGTCGATCTCGAATCCGATCTCGGCGAAGACGGGTTCGTGGACTTTTTCCAGCATCGCGGCGAAGACGCTGAAGATGGTGGCGCCGGGTTCGGTGTCCTGGCCGGAGAGAATGCGCAAAAGGGCCTCGCGTTGCGCCTCGTCAGCGCGCTTGTCGATGACGAGCGTTGCTTCGCCGTGGCCTTCGTGGATCGGTCCAGGCCAACGAAACATGCCCGCGACGTTAAGCCCATCAAGCTTTGTGGTGCCGTGATTGCCTGTCTCGATCTTGATACCGACCACGGCGCGGCAGTGACCATGCGTCGGCAAGCCGTTGAACTGACACGGGCAGCCATACGAGCAGTTGCAATTGGAAAATTCCAGCGCTCGCATTGTCCACTTCGCGTCGGTCATTTTGTCTTCCCAGCCACGCAATTCCCGCGATCGGAGATTAACATAGAGAGAAACGTCGGCACTTTCGAGATTGGCAAAATCCTCCGCAAGGTCTGAAAGGTGAAAGCGATGCCCTATAGCAGCGCCAATGGAGTGAAGATCTGGTACGAGGTCAAGGGCGACGGCCCGGCACTGGTGCTCATCCACGCCAATCCCTTCGACCATGATCTCTGGCTTTACCAAGCCGCTCACTTCTCGACCTGGTTCAAAGTCGTCGGTATCGATATTCGCGGCTATGGCCGCTCGGTCAAGATGACCACGCCGTTCACGCTAAAGGACATGTGCGACGACGTCCTTGGCGTGATGGACGATCTGCGCATCCCGCGCGCCATCGTGATGGGTTGCAGCGTCGGCTCCGGAATTGCGCTTGGCCTCGGCCTCGACCACACCGAGACGTTCAACGCCATTATTCTGGTCGGAGGCAATAGCGGAGCGAGCGACCGCTACAAAAAGCGCATCGAGGGCTATCGCGCCAATCTCGCGGACTACCATGTCAAGCACATGCGCGAGCTGGTCACACCGGACTTTTCCGAGACGCGGTTGGGGCGGCACCTGTTGCAAATGTGGGTGGAGCGCGAACCCCGACTCAACGGCGAAGCCATGGCGCAAGTGTTCAGCGCCGGAAACAGCCGGGATTGCACCGCGCGCCTGCCAGAGATGAAAGTGCCGACGATGGTGATCAACGGCGAATTCGATCATTCGCTGAGCGCGGGCCAGTTGACGGCGAGCCGTATACCGGGCGCACTGCACAAGATTCTACCGGGCACCGGTCACGCGTGCTGCATCGAGGATCCGGCCGGCTTCGACAAACTGGTGATGGACTTCTTGAAAGCGCGCGGACTGATGCCCGAGACCTGAGGTCACAGGCTGAGCCGGACCAGAATTTCGTCGGCGGCGCGCCGGCCATCGATTCTTTCGCGAGACCGGAAAACCTTGATCGCCTCGGAAAATACTTTCGGATGCGAAAGAACAGTTCCCACCGTGCGCAACGCGCTTGACTTACCCGGACCATTCACGGATTCGACGGTGTGGCGGAGCGCGCGCTTCAGCAACGGCTTCGCTTCGCGCATTTCATGGGCGAGCTTCAGGCGGGCGATTTCAGCCAGACGGCGCAGCGACGCCATGTTCCAGCGCGTCAAATGGTGCGGCGGCAAGTTCATGATATCGAGGCGCAGATATTCGCGCGACGTCGGCGAATAAGGCACCGAGAAAATAATTTCGCCGCCGGGATCGAGCAACTTTTTGCAATTCTGCACGACGCCAAGCGGATCTTCGACATGTTCCAGAACATGGCTCATGAAGATCATATCGAAGCGCTCTTGTCCGCCCAGAAATTCTTCGATCGAGGCGCGGCGCGCGTTCAGTCCCTTGGCGCGTGCGCTCGCAATTGCCGCTTCGCTAAGGTCGATGCCTTGCGCATCGACATGCCTCAGATCGGCAATCGCGTTGAGGAATTTCCCTTGGCCGCAGCCGAGCTCGAGAAGGTTGGCGCGAGCTCGCTGCTTCAAGATGCGGCGTACGACTCCCCATTCCCACCGCGCCTCCGCGTGATAGGCGGGAAAGCTCGCCACCCATTGATAGAACTCTAGGCTGCCCGCGCGCATGGGATCGGCAAAAACCAGACCGCATGCATCGCACTGCCGCATTTCGTAATCCGCGACGGGCATGGCGGGCGGAACGGAAGCGCCGAATTCCTCGACGAGCCGTTGACGGATATGCTCAGCGTCGAGCGCCGCCGTCGCCCGTGCCGCACCGGCACATACCGGGCAAAACTGCATCCCCCTCGCCTCGCTTAGTCGGCCCCGGCGTTTTCCAGGTGGCTTCTGAGCATCCAAGCTGCCTTATCGCTTGCTTCCATGCGCCCGATCAGCAAATCCATGGTGGCCTGATCACCACCGGCTTCCGCGGTCTTGAATGCCGCGCGCAAGGTGCGGCCCACCGCTTCATGACCCATGACGAGATTGGCGATCATGGTCATGGCCGCGGGCACGTCGTCATTGTCTTCTTTGATCGAAGAAAGTCTCGCGAATGACGCGTAACTTCCCGGCGCAAAGCGGCCCAGCGCCCGAATGCGCTCGGCGATGGTATCGGCCGCATTGTGCAACTCGGTGTACTGGGTTTCGAATAACGTATGGAGGGACGCGAACAAAGCCCCGGTCACGTTCCAGTGGTAGGCGTGGGTCTTGAGGTAGAGGACGTACGTATCGGCCAGCACCTGCGACAAGGCCTTGGAAATCGCTTCCCGATGACTCTTGGAAATGCCGATGTCGATATCCATGAAAGCCTCCATTGCCGAAGAGAGCCGGATCCACGTTCGCGGCCCCTTTCGGTATATTAGAATTATTCTAAACTAATGCAAGGCCCGTCAGGCGGCCGATTTGCGCGCGTTGACCACGTTCTCCGCAAGTTTGCCGGTGAGTTCTGCGAGATGATGGAACTTCTGCTCGAACGTCCCAACGCCTTGGGTGAGCGAGCGCAATTCCAGGATCAGGTCCTGCAGCTCGGACTGCGGAATCTCCGCCTCGACCGTGTCCCATCCGCGCCAGCCTTCGCGCGAATCGAAGCCCAGAATCTTGCCGCGCCGCGTGGAAATGACCCCGTTGGCGCTCGCGGTGGAATCCGACGGGACGTGAATTTTCACGTGCATGATCGGTTCCAGAAGAACGGGCGCGCAATTGGGCATGCCCTCGGTCATGCCGATGCGCGCCGCAGTTTGGAACGCCGCATCCGAGGAATCGACCGCGTGGTAGGAACCGTCGACCAAGGCGACCGTGATATCGACAACGGGGAAGCCGAGAGGCCCCTCTTTGAGGTAATCGATAATGCCCTTCTCGACCGAGGGAATGAAGTTCCGCGGCACCACGCCGCCGGCGATTTCGTC
>WNFT01000214.1_pt1 | contig 44502 bp, 40 predicted proteins | sample 5400191 | NCBI WGS metagenome assembly WNFT01 (sample SAMN13153359, study PRJNA577476) | soil metagenome | isolation source: 80 cm saprolite under Madrone tree | place: USA:California | collected 2016-06-14 | reverse complement strand
GTGGCGCCGGGTCGTCTGAGGAGAGGCGCGATCCGGGCGGGTTCGGGGCCGGGGGGCTGGAAACAGGGGCGGGCGGGATGGGCGGCTCCGTCTCCTCGGGCGGACGGAAGAGCGCGGTCTCGGTGAGCCGCGCCCCAAGGCCCCCAAGGGGTCCGGGGACCCGCGGGTCCGGCTCCGCCCCGTGGTGCCCGCCTTCCGCGAGCAGGGCCGGGCTCACGGGCAGGAGCACCTTGTCCATGACCATGGCCTGATCCGCCCGGGCGAGCGCATCGTCGGCGTGCCGCCGGATCGAGTCCTGCAGCTCCTGCTTCGGAAACTCCGCGGTGTCGTCCTTGCGTTTCTCCCGCTTGCCGGGCCGCGCCGGCTCCGCGGCCGCCATCTTGTCCTCGACCCGGCGCACCATCAGGTTCGCCCCCGCCTGGCGGTACTGGTAGATCGCGTCCTTGTGGCGGTGCAGCCGCTCGTAGATCGAGCCCAGGTAGAAGTTGATCTTGGGATTTCCCTTGGAGAGCTCGAGCGCCTTCAGGAAGGCCGACTCCGCGTCCTCCAGCCGGTTCAGCTTGAAGTAGATCAGGCCGAGGTTGTAGTGGAGGATGTTGGCGTCGGGGCTCTCCGCCACCAGCTTGCGGTAGACCTCCTCCGCCTTCTCCAGCTTGTCCTGCCTGAAGTAGACGAGGCCCAGCAGGTTGAGCACCCGCTGGTCGCGCGGACGGAGCAGGTAGGCCTCCTCCAGCTCCCGCTCCGCGGGCTCGTATCTCTGGGCGTCGTAGAGGTCCCGCCCCTTGTTGAAGTGGGTGAGGAACAGCCCCTGGTCGAACGGCCCCCGCGGGATCGCGTCGGGCATGTCTAGTCCAGGGCGCGGATCATGGAGTAGGTCACGCCCTCCGGGGGTTGCGTCTCCGCCACGTGGAGCACGCCCTTCTCGTCGTGCCACTTGTAGTAGATGCGCGGCCGAGCGGGCGCGACCCGGGCGGGGCGGGCGGGGGGACGGGCGGGAGGCGTCGCGGGGGCGGCGAAGAAGTGGGCGCGCACCTCCTCGATCCCCGAGCCGAGCAGCTCCTGGATCTTCTGGACGTAGCCCCGGGTCTCGCGATAGGGCGGGATCCCGCGGTAGCGGAGGACCGCGTTCTCTCCCGAGTTGTAGGCGGCGAGGGCGAGGCTCACGTCGCCGTTGAAGAGATCGAGCAGGAAGCGCAGGAACTGCACCCCCCCGAAGATGTTCTGGCGGGCGTCGAAGGGATCGGCCACTCCGAAGCGGCGCGCGGTGAAGGGCATGAGCTGCATCAGGCCCTTCGCGCCCTTGGACGAGACGGCCAGCACGTCGTACTCGGACTCGACCTGGATGACGGCGCGGACCAGGTCGGCGCTCACCAGGTGGTGCCGGGCCGCGTCCTCGATGTGGTGGTCGAACTCCCCGTTGTAGACCCGCCGGAAGCCCCGGGAATGGATGAGGGTCCCCTTGCCCGCGTAGACGAGCCGGTAGTTCTCGGCGTCGGGAATGTTCGTGGCCTCCACCACGCCGTTGGCGTTGCGCCGGGTGTAGACCTGGGCGGTCGCGTCCGCGGCCTGGAACAGCAGGATGCTCGGCACGACGCCGGCCAGGGCCACGGCGAGAGGTGCTCGCCTACGCGGCACCGGTGCCCTCCAGCATCTGGCGCAGGACCGCGCCGGCCTTGCGGCGCAGGGCGTCCACCTCCGCGGGCTCCACCCCACCCCCCTGGGCGAAGTCGGGCCGGCCCCCGCCCTTGAGGCCCAGGCGCTTCATGATCTCGGGGGCCTTGAGGTGCTTGGTCAGGGAAGGGGACACCGCGCTGATCACGTGCACCTTGCTCTCGTCGATCGAGGAGGACACGAGGGCGAAGGGCTTGTCGCGGTTCCGGTTGCGGAACTCGTCCACCACCGCCGCGTGAGCCTTTCGGTCCAGCCCCTCGAAACGGGGGGTCCAGAGCTGTGCTCCCGCCACCTCCACCAGGTCGCCGTCTTCCGCGGGGCCGGAGGCGGTGGCCGCCTTCATCCGGAGCTGCTGGACCTCGCGCTCCTTCGCCTTGAGCTGCTCGCGCAGCCTGGCGTATTCGTCCACCAGGGAGCGCCGGTCGACCTTGGCCGCCTCCTCCAGCTCCTCCAGGATCCCCTGGTCGGCTTGGGCGCGCAGCACCGCCGCCTCCCCGGTCAGGGCCTCCACCCGGCGCGTGCCCGCCGAGATCCCCTGCTCGGTGGTGACGAGGAAGAGGCCGATCTCCCCGGTCTGGTGGACGTGGGTGCCCCCGCAGAGCTCCTTGGAGAATCCCGGCACCTCGACCACCCGGACCTGCTCGCCGTACTTGTCGCCAAAGAAGGCCAGGGCTCCGTAGGCGAGCGCCTCCTCCCGGCCCATCACCTTGGTCTCCAGCGTCTTGTCCCGAAGGACCTGCGCATTGACCTGGCTCTCGATGTGGCGCAGCTCCCGGGGGCTGACCGGCGCGTAATGGCTGAAGTCGAAGCGGAGCCGGTCGGGGGCCACGAGGCTGCCCGCCTGCTTGACGTGCGGGCCCAGGGTCTCCCGGAGCACCGCGTGGAGCAGGTGGGTCCCCGTGTGGTGCCGCATCGCGCCCGAGCGCCGCCGCTCGTCCACCTGGGCCCGGACGCTCATGCCCCGCTCGAACCCGCCGTGGGTGACCTTGACGTGGTGCAGGTAGAGGCCGGGGACGGGGGCCGTGCAGTCCGTGACCTCGGCCGCCGAGCCGTCCGAGGCGATGACCCCGTGGTCGCCCACCTGGCCCCCCGCCATCGCGTAGAACGGCGTTCGGTCGAGGACGATCCCTCCCTCCTGGCCCGCATCGAGACGCCTCACGAGAACGCCGTCCTTGAGCACAGCCAGAACCCGCGCGGCCTCGATGCGGAGCTGGCTGTAACCCAGGAAGTCCGTCTTGCCCTCCTCCCGCAGCTCCATGTAGACGGGATCGCCCTTGACCGCTCCCATCTTGCTGGCTTGTCTAGCCCGCTCCTGCTGAGCGAGGAGCTCGCTCTCGAAACCCGGGCCGTCCACGGTGAGCCCGCGCTCACGGGCCATCTCCTCGGTGAAGTCGAGGGCGAGACCGTAGGTGTCGTACAGCCGGAAGGCCTCGGCACCGGGAATGACGCCGCCCTTCGGCACCTTCGCCACGATCTGTTCGAAGATCAGGAAGGACTGCTTCAGGGTGGTCCCGAAGCGCTCCTCCTCGACGTGCACCACCCGGGCGACGCTGTCGGCCTGAGTCAGAAGCTCCGGGTAGGCCCCCGACATGCGCTCCACGACCGCGGCCGTGAGCTGGGCCAGGAAGGGCTGCTCGAGGCCCAGGCGCTTTCCGTGGCGCATCGCGCGCCGCATGATCTTGCGCAGGACGTAACCGCGCCCCTCGTTGCCGGGCAGGACGCCGTCCGCGATCAGGAAAGTCGTGGCCCGCAGGTGGTCGGCGATCACGCGCATCGAGACGTCGTCCTGGGGGTTGGCGCCGTAGGGCCGGCCGGAGCGCCGGGAAACCGCGGCCAGGAGGGGCAGGAAAAGGTCGGTGTCGTAGTTGGAGAGCTTCCGTTGCACGACGGCCGTGATGCGCTCGAGGCCCATGCCCGTATCCACGCAGGGGGCGGGAAGGGGATGGAGCCCCCCCTTCTCATCCCGGTCGTATTGCATGAATACCAGGTTCCAGACCTCGAGCCAGCGGTCGCATTCGCACTCGACGCCCAGGCACTTCCGGCCCGCCTCTTCCTCGGGGCAGGGAAGGGAGTCACCCTGGAAGAAGTGGACCTCGGAGCAGGGGCCGCAGGGGCCGGTGTCGCCCATGGCCCAGAAGTTGTCCTTCGCCCCGAGCTCCAGGATGCGATCGGCCGCCAGGTGTTCCCGCCAGAAGCCGTGGGCCTCGGCGTCGCGGGGCACCGGGGCATCGCCCTTGAAGATCGTGACCTTCAGGCGTTCCTTGGACAGGCCCAGGTCCTTCGTGAGGAACTCCCAGGCGAAGGTGATCGCGTCCTTCTTGAAGTAGTCGCCGAAGGAGAAGTTTCCCAGCATCTCGAAGAAGGTGTGGTGGCGGGCGGTCACCCCGACGTTCTCGAGGTCGTTGTGCTTCCCCCCCGCGCGGACGCACTTCTGGGAGGAGCAGGCGCGGGGGTAGTCGCGCTTCTCCTTGCCGAGGAAGACCTCCTTGAACTGGTTCATCCCCGCGTTGGCGAAGAGCAGGGTGGGGTCGGCGGCGGGCACGAGGGAGGAGCTGGGCACCACGCGGTGCCCGCGGTGCTCGAAGTAGTCCAGGAACGCCCTGCGAATCTCGTCGCCCGTCTTCACCGTGCTCTCCGGGGGCGTTTCCCGCCCCTTGGTTGCCGCGCCCGCCGTCACGCTTCGCTCTCTTCCGTGGGCTCCAGCCCCTCGAGGGCGTCTCCTAAGCGAGGCCAGAGCGCCCGCAGCCGCGCGTTCACGAGGGGGGCGGGGAAGCCCCGGCGCAGCAGGAACGTCCACAGCTTCCGGAGCCGGTGGGTGGGCTCGTCCCGCGTCCGCTGGCGCCAGTAGCGCCGCGCCAGGGCGTCCAGGACCTCGGCCTCGGGCACCTCCCGGAGGGCCGCCCGGAGCCCGGCTTCGGCCACGCCCCGGTCGACCCCGCGCTCGCGCAGGCCCTGGCGGACGCGCAGGCGGCCGACGCCGTGGCGGGCCAGTCGGCTCCGCGCAAAGCGCTCGGCGAAGCCTGCGTCGTCGAGGTAGCGCTCGCCGCGAAGCCGGGTGAGGGCCGCTTCGACCTCCTCCCGCGAGTGCCCGCGCTCCAGGAGGGCGCGCCGCAGCTCGCTCTCGGAGTGGTCGCGCCGGCCGAGCCGGCGGAGAGCCCGCACGTAGGCCGCCATCGGCTCGGCAAGGCCCTTCCTGGACATCGCGGCCCCGCGCTCCCTGCGCCCCGGAGACGGCTCAGGACTCCAGGTCGAACGACTGCATGGTCTTCTCCATCTCCTCGGCGGCCATGTCGGAGCTGGATTGGATCCCCTGGATCTTGAGCTTGAACTCGTCGGGGTTGGTCGCGCGCCGCAGAGCCTCGTCGTAGGTGATGAGCTCCTTCTTGTAGAGCGCGAAGATGGACTGGTCGAATGTCTGCATCCCGTACTGGGAGACGCCGGCGGCGATGGCCTCGTGGATCAGCTTGGTCTTGTCCTTGTTGATGATGCAGTCGCGGATGAAGGGGGTGGTGATCATCACTTCCACCGCGGGCACGCGCCCGTGAGCGTCCGCCCGGGGAACCAGGCGCATGGACATGACCGCCTTCAGCACTCCCGAGAGCTGCAGCCGGATCTGCTTCTGCTGGTGGGGCGGGAACACGGAGATGATGCGATTGATGGTCTCGGTGGCGTCCAGGGTGTGGAGGGTGGACAGCACCAGGTGGCCGGTCTCGGCCGCGGTGATCGCGGTCTCGATGGTCTCGTAGTCGCGCATCTCACCGACCAGGATCACGTCGGGGTCCTGGCGCAGCGCGCTGCGCAGGGCGGCCGCGAAGGAGCGCGTGTCCACCTCCACCTCGCGCTGGTTCACGATGGACTTCTTGTCCCGGTGCAGGAACTCGATGGGGTCCTCGATGGTGATGACGTGCTCGCAGCGCTGGGTGTTGATGTAGTCGATCATGGCCGCGAGGGAGGTGGACTTGCCGGAGCCGGTGGTCCCCGTGCAGAGGATGAGGCCGCGCTGCTCCTGGGCGATCTTCTCCATGACCACCGGGAGGCCGAGCTCGCGCACGGTCATGATCTTCACTGGGATGACCCGGAGCACCAGCCCCACCGTGCCCCGCTGCTGGAAGACGTTGCAGCGGAAGCGGCCCAGCCCCGGAACCGAGTAGGCGATGTCGATCTCGAGGTTGTCCTTGAACTTCTGCTTCTGGCGGTTACTCATGATGGAGAACGCCATGGCGATGGTGTCCTCCTGCATGAGGCGCTTGGTCTCCACCAGGGGGATCAGCTCCCCGTTGATGCGCAGCACGGGGTGCGACCCCACCTTCAGGTGGAGGTCGGAAGCCTTCCGTTCCGACGCCATCTTCAAGAGATCGTTGATGTGCATTTCGCCTCTCCGCCCCGGAAACGCCGCGACCGCGGACTAGACCGCGCTCTTGACGGCCGGGGTCACCGCCGCACGGGCCTCCCTAAGGAACGTGAGCCATCCGAACTCGTCGGGTACCCGGCACTCGATCACGTCGAAGAAGGCCCGCTGCAGGGCCTCGGTGATCGGGCCCCGGGCGCCCCGGCCGACCGTGATCTTGTCCACCGAGCGGATCGGCGTGACCTCGGCCGCCGTCCCGGTGAAGAACAGCTCGTCCGCCACGTACAGGGCCTCGCGGGGTATGGGCTGCTCGACCACCGGGATGCCCTGCCGCTTCGCGAGGGCGATCACGGAGTCCCGGGTGATGCCGGGAAGGACCGAGCAGACCAGGGGCGGCGTGATGATCGTTCCCTTGTGGACCAGGAACAGGTTCTCGCTGCTCCCTTCCGAGAGGTAGCCCTCGGGGCTCAGGGCGATCCCCTCCGCGTAGCCCTCCTTGATCGCCTCCATCTTGATGAGCTGGGCGTTCATGTAGTTGGCGGAGGACTTGGCCATCGCGGGGAGCGTGTTGGGGGCGATCCGCGTCCAGGAGCTGACCCGCACGTCGACCCCTTCGTCGAGGGCCTCGGCCCCGAGGTACTTGCCCCAGTCCCAGACCATGATCGCGACGTCGACCGGGCAGGGGAACGGGTTCACGCCGAGCTGGCCGAAGCCGCGATAGACGACCGGCCGTATGTAGCAGGCCTCCATCCGGTTCACCCCGATGGTCTCGAGGATCGCCTGGTTCAGCGCCTCGGGTGCGTAGGGGACGTCCATACGGTAGATCTTCGCCGAGTTGTAGAGGCGCTCGGTGTGGGCGTCGAGGCGGAAGACGGCCGGACCTTCGGGGGTTGCGTAGCAGCGGATCCCCTCGAACACCGCGGACCCGTAATGGATCACGTGGGATCCGATGTGGATCCTGGCATCGTCCCAGGGGACCAGCTTCCCGTTCATCCAGATCTTGTCCGACTTCGGAAAGGACATGAGCCCGACTTCCTCCTGGCGGCGGCTAGAAAACCCCATCAATTCTAGCCCGCCCGCGGGCGGGTGTCAACGGAATGTGGTGGGGAAGTACCTGAGAGGCGGGGCTTTATCGAGCAAGGGGGCGCTGCGCCGCGCCCCCTTGGACCCCCCGCTCGTCGCCGGAGTGAATCCGGCTCCTCGCGCGCCCGTTGCTGGCGTGCCCGTAGCGCGCTCGGTTTATTGCGCCTCGCCGCAGAAGGGGCAGGCGTCTGATCGGGCGTGGAGGGGCTTGCGGCAGTTCCAACAGAACCCTTTTTTTGGCACATCGCGGGCCTTGAGCCGCTTGCGGATGTCCTCGAGCTGGGTGGCGTTGTGGTCGATGTCCGCGGCCGTGGCGAGGTCTTCCAACAGCTCCGAGGCATGCTGGTAGCGCGCGGGGACCTCGGGGGCCAGCGCCTTCATCACGATGTCCGAGATCTCGCGGGGGATCTGTGAGTTCCGGATCTTGGGAGGAGTGCAGCGGCCCTGGGCCACCATGCGCTCGATCTGGGCCGGGTTGGGGCTGAAGTAGGGGAGGGTCCCGGTGAGCATCTGGTAGAGGATCACCCCCACCGAGTAGATGTCGGAGGCCAGCACCGCCCGCCCCTGGAACTGCTCGGGGGCCATGTAGGGCGGGCTCCCGATCACGGTCGTGGCGTGCGACTTCTCCAGGAAGCGCGAGGTGCCGAAGTCGGCGACCTTCACCACGCCGCTCTCCGACATGAGGACGTTCGCGGGCCGGAGGTCCCGGTGCAGGATCTGCGCCTCGTGGGCGTGCTCGACGCCGCGCAGGATCTGGACCGCGTAGTTCAGCGCCCGCGGCACGTCGAGGGACTTCTCGCGGTCGAGGACGGCCTCCAGGCTCTCGCCCTTCACGTATTCCATCACGATGAAGAACGTCCCCTCCACCCGCTCGGCGGTCACGATCCCGACGATGTTCTGGTGGTCGAGGGCGGCGAGGAGGCGCGGCTCCTGGAGAAGGTCGTCGAAATCGCCGCTCTGGCGATGGGGGACCTTGATCGCGACCTTCTTGTCGATCCAGACGTCCTTCGCGAGGAAGACGGTTCCGAATCCGCCGGAGCCCAGGTTGGAGAGGATCTGGTATTTCCCGACCGTCTGTCCCAGCAGGAACATGAAGCGCGGCGAGTATAGCCTATCCCAGATCACCCCACAGCGTCTGCGCCATCACCACTGCGGCCACCGCGGCCGTCTCCGAGCGGAGCACGCGTGGTCCGAGGCCGACGGCGTGGAAGCCGGCGGCCTCGAGGCGGCCCACCTCGTTCGGCTCCCACCCGCCGGCGGGACCCACGAGCACCAGCACCGCCCGCCCCGGCTCAGGGATCGCCGCCAACGGTCGCGGACCGGGCGTTTCCAGCAACACGAGTCGCTCTCCCTCGAACGGCTCGGCCAGAAGCCCGTCGAAGGTGAGGGTGGGCAGGACGCGCGGGACCACGGCGCGCCCGCACTGCTCGGCGGCGCCGCTCGCCACCTTCTCCCAGCGCTCCGAGCGCGAGCCGTGGAGGGCCGGCCGGGCCGCGGCGTCCGTGCGGGCGGTGACCACCGGCCACACCTCGCTCACACCGAGCTCGGTCGCCTTCTGGATGACCAGCTCCATGCGGTCGCCCTTGAGGGGGGACAGGGCCAGGACGAGGCGCAGCGGCGATTCGGAGCGGGGGGCGACCGCGGAGCCCAGCCGCAGCTCGACGCCCTGACGGGAAACCCGGTCGAGGGTGGCTTCGTATTCGCGCCCCTCGCCGTCGAAGACCCGCACCGCCGCCCCCGAGCGCAGCCGGAGCACCTCGCGCGCGTGGTGGGCCGAGTGCTCGGGCAGGCGAACCCGCGCCCCCGGCGCCGCCTCGGGGACGTGGAAGCGGGGGACCGTCATGCCACGGCCTTCACGGCCGCCGTCCCACGAGGCAGGCCCAGTCGCCGGCCACGCGGGGCGTGAGCGGTCCTGCTTCCGCGCAGGCCGCCGTCATCTCGGCCACGTCCTCCGCCCGCATCCCGGAGAGGACGAGGGCGCCCCCGGAGCGGACCAGGGCAAAGAGCTCGCTCACCCGGGTGCGGAGCAGGGGGGCCGAGAGGTTGGCCAGGACGACGTCGAAGGCGCGCGGACGGAAGGCCGCTCCCCCGTCGGCCCGCACCACGGCGAGATCGACGTGGTTGAGCCGCGCGTGCCGGCGGGCGCACTCCGTGGCTTCGGGGTCGAGGTCGGCGGCGACCACGGCCGAGGCGCCGAGGCGGCGCGCCGCCACGGCGAGGATGCCGGTCCCCGTCCCCACGTCCAGCACCCGGCCGAGCGCTCGCTGGCGGGACAAGGCCTCGAGCGCGCCCAGGCAGAGTCGGGTCGTCTCGTGGGTGCCGGTGCCGAAGGCCCGACCGGGATCCACGACGATCACCTCCGCGCGGTCGGGCGGGAGGTCCCAGGGGGGCGCGATCCGGAAGCGGCCGGCCGCGAATCCGCGGAACGTCTCGCGGAACCGTGCGACCCAGTCCACCTCGGGCACCGGAGCGGGATCGACGCGGGCGGCGGGCAGGGGCCGGAGCGCCTCTCCGAGGTCGGCCGCGGGTCCGGCGGCGGGGAAGTAGGCGAGGAGCGCGACCGAGCCCGGCGGTCCCGCCTGGACCTCGATCCCCGTGGTGCCCGCTCCGTAGAGGAGGGCGGTGGCGAGGTCCTCGTCCGCGGCGGGGACGGTCACCCGGAAAGCGATCATGACCGCCCCCTCAGCCCAGGATGTCCTTCATGCGGTCGAAGAGCGTCTTGTCCTTGTCCTTGATGTCGGGGACGGGCAGCGTCTTTTCGAGCTGCTCGAACAGCCGCTTCTGCTCGGAGTTGAGCCGGGTGGGGATGACCACCCGCAGGAGCACGTGGAGATCGCCGCGGTGCTTGCTGCCGAGCTGGGGGAAGCCCTGGCCGCGCACGCGGAGGATGGTCCCCGGCTGCGCGCCCTCCGGGACCGAGATCCTGGTCTTGCCCCCGTCGAGGGTGGGCACGTCGTGGTGGCCGCCCAGCGCGGCCTGGGCCACGCTGATCGGCACCTCGCAGAAGAGGTTGGTGCCGTCGCGCTTGAAGAAGGCGTGCTCCTCGACCCGGATCACGACATAGAGGTCGCCGGGCGGTCCCCCCGGGCCGCCCACCTCGCCCTCGCCGGTGATGCGGAGCTGGCTTCCCGTGTCGACCCCCGGCGGAATCTTGATCTGCAGCTTGCGCTCGATCGCCACCTGTCCCTCGCCGTGGCAGGTCCTGCACTCGCTGGCCACCACCCGGCCCGTGCCGCGGCAGCGGCCGCAGGTCCGGGCCACGCTGAAGAACCCTTGCTGGAACGTCACCTGCCCCGAACCGCTGCAGGTGGGACACGCGGTGGGCTGGGTCCCCGGGGCCGCACCGTTACCCCCGCACTCCTTGCAGGTCTCGGCGCGGGGGATCTGGATGTGGGTCTCGGTCCCGAAGGCGGCTTCCTCGAAGGAGATCTCGAGGTTGTAGCGGAGGTCGGATCCCCGGCGCGGCCCGCCCCGGCGCCGGCCGAAAAGGTCGCCGAACCCGAAGAAGTCGCCCAGGATGTCGCCGAAGTCCGCGAAGATCGTGGGGTCGAACCCGGCCCCCGCACCCACCCCGGCGTGACCGTAGGCGTCGTAGCGCTTGCGCTTCTCGGGGTCGCCCAGCGCGCCGTACGCTTCCGCGCCCTCCTTGAAGCGGTCCTCCGCTTCCTTGTCGCCGGGGTTGCGGTCGGGATGGTACTTGAGGGCCAGCCTGCGATAGGCGGACTTGATCTCCTGGTCGGAGGCGTTGCGCGGGACCCCGAGCACTTCGTAGTAGTCGCGTTTGGCAGCCATCGGAACGGACTAGGGATGGAGGGCGGGGCGCTGCGTCACGGCCGGAGCATGGCCTGGCCGATGATGGTGGCCGCCTTCTCCATCTCGACGAGGCGCGCCTTGAGCTCCTCGAGATCCCCGTCGGTCTGGGCCTTCTTGGCCCGCTCCATCGCGGCCAGGATGCGCTCCTGCTCGTCGGGGGTGAGCTTGCCCTCCAGGGCCTGGACGGACCGCATGGTGTTCTTGACCAGGCCCTCGAGCTGGTGCACCACCGTCTCCTGGTCCTTCTTGGCCCGGTCGGCCTGCTCCGCCGCGCGGGTCGCGCCCGCCAGCCGGTTCACCTCGGACTGGGTGAGGCCGCCCGAAGGATGGATGACCATGGACTGGCTGCGGCCGGTGGCCTGGTCCTGGGCGGCCACGGACACGATGCCGTTCACGTCGATCTCGAAGGTGACCTCGACCTGGGGCACTCCCTTGGGGGCGGGCGGGATGTTCGTGAGCTCGAACTTGGCCAGGCTCTTGTTGTACGCGGCCATGTCGCTCTCGCCCTGGAGCACGTGCACCTCGACCCTGGTCTGGTTGTCGGCGACGGTGGTGAACACCCGGCTCTTGCGGGTGGGGATCGTGCTGTTGCGCTCGATGAGGGGGGTGAAGGTGCCGTCCTTGGTCTCGATCCCGAGGGTGTGGGGAGTGACGTCGAGCAGGACGAGGTCCTTCACCTCGCCGGCGATGATGCCGGTCTGGATGGCCGCGCCCATCGCCACTCCCTCGTCGGGGTTGACCGCCCGGTTGGCCTCCTTGCCGAAGACGCGGCGCACCACCTCGGTGACCTTGGGGGCGCGGGTCTGGCCGCCCACCAGCAGCACCTCGTCGATCTGGTCCGCCCGCAGCGCGGCGTCGGAGAGACACCGCGTGCAGGGCTCGATGGTCTTCTCCAGCAGGTCGTCGGTCAGCGACTCGTACTTCTGGCGCGTGAGCACCGTGTTGAGGTGCTTCGGCCCCGAGGCGTCGGCCGAGATGAAGGGCAGGACGATCTCGGTCTGTTGAGCCGTCGAGAGCTCGCACTTGGCCTTCTCCGCCGCCTCCTTGAGGCGCTGGAGGGCCATGCGGTCCTGCTTCAGGTCGATCCCGGTCTCCCGCAGGAACTCGGAGATCAGCCAGTCGATGACCCGCTGGTCGAAGTCCTCGCCGCCCAGGAAGGTGTCGCCCCCGGTGGCCCGCACCTGGAAGAGGCCGTCCGCCATCTCCAGGATCGTGATGTCGAAGGTGCCGCCCCCGAGGTCGTAGACCGCCACGAACTGGCCCCCCTTGGCGTTCTTGAGGCCGTAGGACAGGGCGGCCGCGGTCGGCTCGTTGATGATTCGGGAGACCTTGAGGCCGGCGATGAGGCCGGCGTCCTTCGTGGCCTGCCGCTGGGGGTCGTTGAAGTAGGCGGGAACGGTGATGATCGCCTCCTCGACCGGCTCGCCCAGGTAGTCCTCCGCGGCCGCCTTCAGCTTCTGCAGGACGAAGGAGGAGATCTCGGGGGTCGAGTAGACCTTGTCCTCGATCTGGATGTGCACGTCACCGTTGGGCGCCTGCACCAGCTCGTAGGGAAGGAACCGCCGCGCCTGCTCCGACTCCGGCGAGTCGAACTTCCGCCCGATCAAGCGCTTGACCGCGTAGACCGTGTTCTTCGGGTTGGTGAGGGCCTGGCGCTTGGCGATCTGTCCCACCAGGCGCTCGCCCTTCGCGGTGAACCCGACGATCGAGGGGGTGGTGCGCGCCCCTTCCTGGTTCGGGATGACCTGGGGCGCCCCGCCCTCCATGACCGCCACACAGGAGTTGGTGGTGCCGAGGTCGATGCCGATCAGCTTGCCCACGCGGTATCTCGCTCCTCTCTGACCCTCGACTTCGGCTCGGGATGACCGTTAGTGTATACCACCATCGCCATCCGTCTCGTCGCCCGGCTCCAGGGCCTTGGCGACCTTGACCAGGGCCGGGCGGAGGAGGCGGTCCTTGTACGCATACCCCTTGCGGAAGACCTCGACCACGGTCCCCTCGTGGACGCCGGGCACCGCCTCGTGCATCAGGGCCTGATGGATCAGCGGGTCGAAGGGTTGGCCGACGGGGTCGTGAACCCGCACCCCCTGGCTCTCCAGGAACGCCAGCAGCTCTCGATAGGTCAGCTCCACCCCCTGGCGCAGCGTCTCTTCGCCCGCCCCCGAAGCCAGCGCCCGCTCCAGGTTGTCGACCGTGGGTACGAGCTCGCGGAAGACGCTGGCCGCGGCCTCGAAACCCGCCTGGCTGCGGTCGCGCTCGACCCTCTTGCGGTAGTTCTCGAATTCGGCCCGTCGGCGCAGAAGCTCTTCCCGGAGCGCGTCCCGCTCGCGGCGCAGGGCGGCGAGGTCGTCCGAGGGGGCCGCGTCCTCGACCGCGGTCAGGGCGCCCTCACCGGGATCGGCGCCCCCCTGTTCGGCCGGAGCAGGGGCGGGAGCGTCCTTGGTCTCCTCGCGGACCGCAGGCACCTTGTCGCGGCCGTTCCCGCGCTTGCCGCTCAAGACTTGATCTCCCGGAGGACTTCGGCGATCGCGCGCGCCACGTGATCCACGAGGGTGACCACGTGGGCATACTCCATGCGAGTCGAGCCCATGACCCCGAGGCCCCAGCCCGCCTCGCCCTCGACCGGAAGGGTGGCCGTGACCAGGGCCAGGTCGCGCAGGCCGGGGTCGGGGTTCTCGTGCCCGATCAGGATGCGCACCCCGTCCCCGGACAGGCAGGCGTTCAGGATCTTCACCAGCCGTCCCTTCTCCTCGAACGTCCTGAAGAGGGCGCGCATGCGCTCCAGGTCCTCGAACTCGGGCTGGGCGAGCATGTTCGAGGTGCCGTCCAGGTACACGCTGGCCGCGTCCGGCTCGGGGGCGAAGGCGCGCTCTCCGAGCGCCACCACCTTCTTGAGCAGCGTGTCGTAGAGCGCCTTCTCCTCCTTCATCAGCTCGAGGAGGCGGGCGCGGATCCCCGAGAGGCTCATGCCGGTGTAGTTCGTGTTGAGGTAGTTCGCGCAGGCCTGCAGCTCCTCGGGGGAGAGGCGCTCCTCGACCTCGATGACCTTGTTGGTGACGATCCCCGAGGTCGAGACCATGACCACGAGCACCCGGGGGTGGGCCAGGGAGACGAGGTCGATGTGGCGAAAGCTGGTGCGCGCGATGTCGGGGGCGAGCACGAAGCCCACGTGCCGGGAGAGCCGGGACAGGAGGTGGGAGGCATTCTCCATCACGTGGTCGACGGAGGCCTCCGCCGGGCGCAGCTCGTGGGCGATCGCGGCCGCGTCGCCGGGCGCGAGCGGCCGGCGCCCCATCAGGCTGTCCACGTAGACCCGGTAGCCCTCGTCGGTGGGGATCCGACCCGCGCTCGTGTGCGGGTGGTCGAGGTACCCGAGGGCCTCGAGGTCGGCCATGAGGTTCCGGAGGGTGGCGGGAGAGAGCGCGCGGTTCAGGACGCGGGAAAGGCTCTCCGACCCCACCGGCTCCCCGGTCTCGACGTGGAGCTGGATGAGAGAACGGAGCACCTCTCTCCGACGCTCGTCAAGAGTCGGCGCTGTCATCGTGTGGTCAACGGCAAATTATACTCAGGCAAAGGGAAAGGGCCAAATGCCCCGAGAGCTCAAGCGTCGATCTGGGCCCTCTGCAGCGTCCCGCTGTAGTCGATGTAGATGCTCTTCCACTCGCAGAACACCTCGAGGGCCTGGACGCAGGCCTCGCGGTGGCCGTTGCCGGTGTTCTTGGTCCCGCCGAAGGGCAGGTGGGTCTCCGCCCCGATGGTGGGGGCGTTGACGTAGAAGATGCCGGTGTACATCTCGCGCATGGCCGTGAAGGCCTTGTTGATGTCCTGGGTGTAGATGGAGGCGGAGAGGCCGTAGTCGACCGAATTGCCCACCTCGATCGCCTCCTCGAGCGAGCCCACCGGGATCACGGAGACCACGGGGCCGAAGATCTCCTCCCGCGCCACGCGCATGGTGGGGGAGCAGTCCCCGAAGATCGTGGGCTCGTGGAAGTAGCCGCGGTCGTGCTCGGGTCCCGTGAGGCGCCGACCTCCGCAGAGGAGCTTCGCGCCATCGTCGCGGCCGATCTTGACGTACCTTTCCACGGTCTCGAGCTGCCCCTGGTTCACGCAGGGGCCCATCTGGACCTTGGGGTCGAGGCCGTTCCCGACCCGGAGCGCCTTCGCGCGCGCCGCGAACTGCTCGACGAACGCTCCGTAGACCTTCTTGTGAACGGCCACCCGGCTGGCCGCGGTGCAGCGCTGGCCGGTGGTCCCGAAGCCGCCCCAGAGCGCCCCCTCCACCGCGAGGTCGAGCCGGGCGTCCTCCATCACCAGGATGATGTTCTTGCCGCCCATCTCGAGGTGGCAGTGCTTGAAGGCGGGGGCGCAGGCCTCGGAGACCTTGCGGCCCACCTCGGTCGAGCCGGTGAAGGAGACGACGTGCACGTCCTTGTGGGCCATGAGCGGGGTGCCGACCTTGGAGCCGCCCCCCGTGACCATGTTGACGACCCCCCGGGGGAGGCCCGCTTCCGCGAGGGCCTTGATCAGGTTGACCACCGAGAGCGGGGTGTCGGTGGCGGGCTTGATGACGACGGTGTTCCCGAGCACGAGGGCGGGCATCATCTTCCAGGAGGGGATGGCCATGGGGAAGTTCCAGGGAGTGATGAGGCCGGCGATGCCCACCGGCATCCGCACCGACATCTGGAACTTGTTGGGCAGCTCGGAGGGCGTCGTCTGGCCGAACTGGCGCCGGCCCTCGCCCGCCATGTAGTACGTCATGTCGATGGCTTCCTGGACGTCCCCCCGCGTCTCGTCCAGGACCTTCCCCATCTCGCGGGTCATGTCGCGGGAGAAATCCTCCTTGCGGCGGAGCAGGATCTCGGCCGCCCGGTAGAGGATCTCGCCGCGCTTGGGCGCGGGGAGGGCCTTCCACCTCGGGAAGGCCTCGCGGGCGGCCACCACCGCGCGCTCCGCGTCCTCCGGCCCCGAGTCGGCGAAGACGCCGACCAGCTCGCTGGTGTCGGCGGGATTGCGATTCTCGAAGGTCTTCCCGGAGGCGGCGGGCTCCCAGGCCCCCGCGATGTAGTTCCCGAAGCTCTCTGGCATGCTCGCGAGGGTGCGGCCGATCAGGAGGCGGCGGCCTTGTCCTTGCGCTCGTCCCGACGGACCGACATGTCGCTGTTGCCCTTGAAGGTCGCCCCCTCCGCGATCACCACCCGGGGGGCGCCGATGTTGCCGGTCAGGCGACCGGTGGCCTGGATCTCGACGCGGTGCGAGGCGTGGCAGTCGCCGAGCAGCTCGCCGCTCACCACCACGGACTGGGCCTCCACCTTGGCCTTGACGGTTCCGCCCGGGCCGATGCGGAGGTCGCGGTTGATGCGGATCTGCCCCTCGACCGTCCCCTCCACGAGGACGTCCTCGTCGCCCGTGATCTCCCCCTTGATCGTGGTCTTGGGCCCGATCACGCACACGGACGCGCGGGCGGGAGCCGTCGGGGGACCGGGGACGGGGCTTTGGGGGACGGGCACCACGCGGTGGGGCGGCGTCTCGGGCGGCTTGCTCTCAGGCTTGCCGAAAATTCCCATGCGTCCTCCGGAAAGAGCCCAGCGGCCGAACGGCGCACCAGCCGCAGGGAGGTTGGAGCGGGCGACGGGGTTCGAACCCGCGACCCCGAGCTTGGGAAGCTCGTACTCTACCAACTGAGCTACGCCCGCCCGAGTCCCTGCCTCTTCAGCATGATAACCACCGATCCGGCTCCGGTCAAGGCTGCGCTCCCCGAATCACCGCCAGCACCTCGTCGCGCCGGGCCTTCATGGCGGCGTCGGAGGCGGCCTCGAGGTTCAGTCGCAGGAGCGGCTCCGTGTTGGATGGGCGCACGTTGAAGTGCCAATCGTCGTAGTCCACCGAGATGCCATCCAGCTTGTGGATCCGGCCGTCCCGGTAGCGCGCCTCGAGGCGGGCGAGGGCGGCGGCGACGTCCTCCACCCGGGAATTGATCTCCCCCGAGATGTGGTAGCGCTCCCGCATGGGAGCGAGGATCGCGCTGAGGGGGCGCTTCTCGCGCCCGAGGTGCTCCAGCATGAGGAGGGCCGGAATCATCCCGTTGTCGGCGAACCAGTTCGCGCGGAAGTAGAAGTGCCCCGAGACCTCGCCCCCGAAGGTCGCGACCTCTTCGCGCATCCGCTTCTTGATGAACGCGTGGCCCACCCGATTCATGAGGGCGACCCCGCCTGCGGCCTCCACCCGGTCCCGGACCACCCGGGAGGCCCGGACGTCGTAGACGATCCTGGCCCCTCTCTCGCGCCGGCAGAACGACTCTCCCAGCAGGGCGGTCACGAAGTCGCCGGGCACGAACTCGCCCCGGTCGTCGATGAAGAAGCAGCGGTCGGCATCCCCGTCCCAGGCGATGCCGAGATCGGCCTTCTCCTCCACCACCCGCCGCATGATCTCGCGCCGGTTCGCCTCGATCAGGGGATCCGCGGGGTGGTTGGGGAAGGTCCCGTCGGGATCGAAATACATCGGTACCGTGCGGATCGGAAGGCGGGGGAGGATGGCGCTCGCGCAGACCGGGGCCATGCCGTTTCCCGCATCCAGCACGACCTTGAGCCCCGGCACCAGGGTTCGATCGATCAGCCCCAGGCAGTGCTGAGCGTAGTCCTCGCGGATCTCACGGGCGTCTAGGGGGGCCGACGCGGGGGGCGCGGGCCCCGCGTACCGGCCGGCCATGACCCACTCCCGGATCTCCTTGATCCCCTCGTCTCCCGAGAGGGCGAGGGCCCCCTGACGGACCATCTTGACCCCGTTCCACTCCTTCGGGTTGTGGGAGGCGGTGACGATCGCTCCGCCCTCGAGGTCGTGGCGGGCCACGAAGTAGTAGAGCATGTCCGTGCCCACGATCCCGAGGTCGGTCACCGCGCATCCTTGGGCCCGCGCGCCCTGGATGAAGGCCCCCGCGATCTCGGGGGAGGAGAGCCGGACGTCCCGGCCCACCGCGATGTGCCGGGCGCCGAGGTAGTCCACGAAGGCACGGCCGATCTGGCGCGCGACCTCGGCGTCGATCTGCGAGGGGTAGAGCCCCCGAACGTCGTAGGCCTTGAAGATGCTGGCGTCGATTCCGCTATGGGACACAGGAGAAGTCCGATACCACGGAGCCTTCGCCGAGGACGGCCCCCGTGATGCGCGCACTCCTGCCGATCCGGACGTTCCCGCCTAGGAGCGCCCCCTCGACCTGGGACTCGGAGCCCACGCGAGTGCCGGCCCAGAGGACGGAGTCCGTGACCCGGGCCCCGGGCTCGATCGCGACTTCGGCCACGAGCACCGCGTCCGGTCCGACCTCGGCCCCCGCCGCCACGTCACAGCCGGGACCCGCGTAGAACGGGCCCACCAGGCGGGCCCGGGGGTCGATCCGCGCCTGGGGATGGACGACGCCGCCGTCCCGCGCGACGCCCTCGAGGCGCACCGGGAAGCGGCCGTGGAGGATGTCGCGATGGACCTGCCGGTACTTGTCGTGAGTGCCGATGTCGATCCAGTAGCCGCGGTGGACGGGTCCCAGCACCAGGTCCCCGCGCGCGAGGAGGGCGGGGAAGAACGCGCGCTCGATCGAATGGTTCACCCGGGGCGGCACGAGCTCGAGGACGCGGGTCTCCAGGACGTAGACGCCGGCGTTGATGGTGTCGGTCGTGATCTGGGACGGGTCGGGCTTCTCGAGGAAGCGGAGGACGCGGCCCCCCGCATCGGTCTCGACCAGGCCGTACGCCGCCGGGTTGGGTACCGGGGCGAGGACGATCGTGGCCGAGGCGCCGGCGGCCGCGTGCGCCGCCACGATCCCGGGCAGGTCCGCGTCGGTCAACACGTCGCCGTTGAGCACGATGGTGCGCTCGTCGAGATCCGGCTCGGCGTTCTTGACCGCCCCGCCCGTTCCCAGGGGCGTCTCCTCGAGCGCGTATCGGATCTTCAGTCCGAAGGAGTGGCCGTCGCCAAAGAGGGCCTGGATGCGCTCCGGCCGGTAGGCCACCGAGAAGACGACCTCCCGGATGCCCGCCCGGCCCAGCAGCTCGAGCTGGTGCCGGAGGAATGGGCGATCCACGACGGGCACGACGGGCTTGGGCATGCCGAGGGTCAGCGGGCGCAGCCGCGTGCCCTCTCCGCCCACCAGGATGACCGCTTTCATCGGGGCTCGGCCAAGAGGATAGCGATCATAACACCCCGCGAGGCGTGGCCAAAGATAGCGTATCTCTTTGACGAAGTGGCATTTCCAGGCACGGCTGGTTTGACAGTGAGCGGGAGCGTCCACTATAGTCGCCGGTCGAGGTCGGTGACGGGAAAAGAGCATGGCGAGGGGTATGGCAAGCGTTTCTGAAGAGTTGAAGGAGCGTCTGGGCCGCCGCAATGCGGAAGTGGCGACCCTGGGTCTGGGCTACGTCGGGCTTCCCTTGTCGGTGGAGTTCGCCGCCGCGGGGTTCAAGGTCACCGGCTTCGACCTCTCGGCGGACAAGGTGAACGGGGTGAACCGCGGGGAGTCGCACATCAAGGACGTCCCCTCGGCCCGGGTCAAGGAGCTGGTGACGGCCGGCCGGCTGCGGGCCAGCCGCGAGTTCGAGGAGCTTGCCAGCGCGGACGCCCTCATCATCTGCGTGCCCACGCCCCTCAGCAAGACCAAGGACCCCGACCTGTCCATGGTAGTGGACGCGGCCCGGTCGATCGCGGCCCGCCTCCGCCCCGGGCAGCTGGTAGTGCTGGAAAGCACGACCTACCCGGGGACCACCGAGGAGCTGATCCTGCCCATGCTCACGGAGCGCGGCCTGGTCGTGGGGCAGGACTTCTTCCTGGCCTTCTCGCCCGAGCGCGTCGACCCGGGCAACCCCCGCTTCCACACCCGGAACACCCCGAAGATCATCGGCGGGATGACCCCCGTCTGCACGGACGTGGCGCGCACGCTCTATGCCCAGGCCATCGAGACCGTCATCCCGGTCTCCTCCACCCGCACCGCGGAGATGGTGAAGCTCCTCGAGAACACGTTCCGCAGCGTGAACATCGGCCTGGTCAACGAGGTCGCCCTCATGTGCGCGCGTCTGGGGGTGGACGTCTGGGAGGTGATCGACTCCGCGGCCACCAAGCCCTTCGGCTTCATGCCGTTCTATCCGGGGCCGGGGCTGGGCGGGCACTGCATCCCCATCGACCCGCTCTACCTCTCCTGGAAGCTGAAGACCCTGAACTACCGGGCGCGCTTCATCGAGCTGGCGGGCGAGATCAACTCCGAGATGCCCGAGTACGTGTGCGCCCGGGTGGCCGACGCCCTGAACCAGAAGGAGAAGAGCGTCAAGGCGAGCCGCATCCTCGTCCTCGGCGTCACCTACAAGCGGGACATCGACGACGTGCGCGAGTCGCCCGCCCTCGACATCCTGCGCATCCTGGAGAGCCGGGGGGCGCGGGTCAGCTACAATGATCCCCACGTGCCGGCGCTCGACCTGAACCAGGCGACCCTTCGCTCCGTGGACCTGATTCCCGCCGTGCGCGAGGCGGACATCGTGGTGATCGTGACCGACCATTCGTCCTACAGCTACCCGGAGATCGTGGAGCAGGCCCGGCTGGTGGTCGACACGCGCAACGCCACGCGAGGGATCGTTTCCGAGAAGGTTCTGAAGATCTGAGAGGAAGGCGTTGAACCTCCCCAACGCCCTGACGGGGCTGAGGATCTTCCTCGTGCCCGTCCTCGTGGTGGTCCTGCTGACCCGGTCGCGCTCCGAAGGCGGGCTCTTCCTCGGGGTCGCGATCTTCGGGGTAGCCGTCCTCACCGACTACCTCGACGGCTACTTCGCGCGCCGAAGGAACCAGATCACGCGGATCGGGATCCTCCTCGACCCCCTCGCGGACAAGCTGCTCACCGCCGCCGCCTTCCTCTCGATGGTGGAGATGGGCCTGGTGCCCGCCTGGATGGTGATGATCATCCTGGGGCGCGAGCTCGCGGTGACCGCCCTCCGGAACGTGGCCGCGGGGCGGGGGATCCTCATCGGGGCGTCGTCCCTCGGCAAGGGCAAGATGGTCACCCAGGTGGTGGCCATCTTCCTGCTGCTGCTTTCCCGGCCGTTCCCCAGCCTCCACCTTCCGGCGCTGGTGGTACTCTGGATCGTCGTCCTGGTGACGGTGGCTTCGGGCGTCGACTATTTCGTGCGGTTCTGGCGCGACGTCCTGGGCCGCCCGCCCGTCACCCCTACTCTCGAGGTCCGCGCTAAATAGGCGCGGAGCTGAACTGGCGGCAGCGTTCCCCTCCCCCGACGGGGGGAGGGACAGGGTGGGGGGTCGATGAATAAAAAGCCCGGCCAGGGCCGGGCCTTTTCAAGGGTGGGTGTCTTGCCTCGCTACCGCAGCTCGATCTGGTCCCCGATCATGACCGCGTCCGAGCTGTAGGTCACCTTGGCGGTTGCGGTGCGGTCGCGCACGGCGACCACCGTCAGCTCGCCGATCACGTTGCGGGGAGTGGGGACCGAGGGGTAGTTGATGCGGTAGATCGAGAACACGTTCCCCGGCGCGACCCCGGCCTCGCTGCCCGCGTCGATCGTGACCAGATGGCCCTCGGCCGCGATGGTCGCGTTGCCCGCGATGTCCACCACGTACTGGTTGAGCTTGCCGGTGGGCGGGGTGAGCCGGTTGGCCGCGGGTCGGCGTATCACGAGAGGCACGTTGACCTTCTCGAAGGGCTTGAGGTACTCCCCGGCGTGGATGTCGGCGCAGGACTGCTCGACCACCGCGATGGCGGAGTTCTCGTGAACGAGGATCACCTGGACCCAGCCGGTGGTCTCGACCTTGGTCCCGATCCTCCGGCTGCTGCCGGGGTGCCTCACGGCATAGGCCTCGTGGTGCAGGGAGTAGATCTCCCCGGCCTTGACTCCCGAGTTGCTGCCCTTGTTCAGGTAGATGATGTCGCGCTCGGCGAGCGCGACCTTGTCGGCACCTTGCTCGGACCCGACCACGATCAGGCTCTTGTCTTCACCGTCGGAGACCACGTAGTCGGCGCACTGGAGCGTCGTCTCCTCGGTCACCGGGGTGAGGGCAGCACCGGCCACGCCCCCGGCTCCCGCGCCGGCGGCACCTGCCTCGCCCTCCCCGGCCGCTCCTTCGGGCGTTCCCGCGGCCCCTTCGGCTCCGGCCCTCTCGGCAATCAGGGCGAGCTTGGGCAGGATCAAAGGGTCGCCGGGCCAGATCCAGTGGGCGTCTGTTATGTACTTGTTCTGGTCCCAGATCTGTGGCCAGAGGTAGGCGTTGCCCAGGAACCGGGCCGAGATGTCCCAGAGGGTGTCGCCCTTCACGACGATGTAGTACGTCGCGCCCTCGGGGATCGAGGTGGGGTACTTGTTCCTGGAGTGGTGGGGAGCGACCGTGGCGGGTCCGGTCTGGAGAGCAGGCGGCGCGCCTTTCTTGGCGTCCTGGGCCGTCGCCGCGCTCGCGGCCAGCGTCAGCGCGACAAGGCCACCCTGGATGACCTTCGTTTTCACTGCCTTACCTCCCGGACCGCCCCCGCGTCTTCCCGAGTGGTCGCCCGTTCTGGGCGTCCTGCCATTCGACCCGAGGGAGCCACGTTTGGCAGGACGTTAACAGGAAAAACATCGAGCCGTCAAGAGGTTTTTTGCAGAGTCTAAAGTGTGACTTGAGGCTCAGGGCCGAGGAGGCGGGGGGGAGCTGGCGTTCGAGCTCGTCGGGGCGGCCGGGACCTTCTGGGCCGCCGGTGGGGGAGGCGGCGGGGCGTCGGGGCCCGGTTTCTGCTCCAGAGCCGTCATGAGCCTTCGCGCCTCGTCGGCGTAGCGGGTCGTCGGGTATTCGGACAGCAGCCGCCCGAGATAGGGAAGCGCCTCGGCCTTGCGGCCCGAGGCGGCCAGGCACTCGGCCACCCGGAAGATTACCTGCTCGAGGTCGTCGTACTCGGGGTAGTCGTTGACGATCCCCTCGTAGCGAAGGATCGCGGCCCGCCAGGCCTGGCGGGTCCTCTGGTAGAAGTAGCCCGCCATGAACTCCGACTTGGCCAGGCTCTGCCGGCACTCGTGGATCCGGGCGCGGGTCTTCTCGACCAGCGGGGATTGCGGATAGACGTCCAGGAGGCGCTCGTACTCCGCCAGGGCCTTTTCGGTGGGGGCCTGGTCGCGATCCGGGCTGTTCTTCTGCTGGAAATACGCCTCCCCGACCTGGAACTGCGCGTAGTCGGCCTTGGGATGCGAGGGATAGAGGGTCAGGAAGTCCCGATACTCGGAGATGGCCAGGATGTCGTTGGCCGCGCCCCCCTCCTGGAAATGGCTCTCCGCGAGCCCCAGGCGAGCGGCGGGGCCGTGCTCGCTCTGCGGGAAGCCATCGATGATGCGCTTGAAGTGTTGGCGGGCCGCATCCCAGTTCTTCTTCTCGTACGCCTTCTGGGCCGCCTCCCAGACCACCTGGTCGGAGTTGCTGGAGAGGGTGGCGACGTCGACCCCGCTGTGGGCGCAGGCCGCGAGGGGAAGGGCGAGCAGGAGGGCCGCGGCCTTCCTCAACGCTGCCCCCGGATCCAGTCCCACTCGAGACGAAGGCCCTCGGGCAGAGGCACCCGGGACACAAAGCCGAGATCCCGGCCCGCGGCGCTGGTATCGGCGAAGGTGTCTCTCATGTCGCCCTTCTGGGCCTCCTGGCGTTCGATGCGCAGCGCGCGGCCGGTCACCTGTTCGATGGTCCGGAGGACCGCGTTCAACGCCACGCGCTCTCCTCCTCCAACGTTATACACGGAGCCGGGGCGTCCGGAAACCGCCGCCGCGCGCGTGGCGGACACGATGTCGGCCACGAACGTGAAATCACGGGTCTGCTCGCCGTCGCCGTAGAGCTGGATGGGCAGGCCGTCCCGCGCGGCCTTGAGGAAGCGGTGGAACGCCATGTCCGGGCGCTGGCGCGGCCCGTAGACCGTGAAGTACCGGAGGCTGGTGGCGGGGAGGCCGAGGTTGCGGTGATAGAGGCCGGCCAGGTGCTCGCCCGCCAGTTTCGTGACCCCGTAGGGGGAGACCGGCTGGCACGGGGTGTCTTCCCGGAGCGGCAGCGCCTTCGCGTCGCCGTAGACCGAAGACGAGGAAGCGTAGACCACGCGGGGGCGTCCGGCGGATACCGCGGCCTCCAGAACACGCTGGGTCGCGAGCACGTTGTGGTCGGAGTAGAGGGCGAAGTCGCGCCCCCACGACGAGCGGACGCCGGCCTGGGCGGCCAGGTGGTAGACCTCCGACGCCCCCTCGAGGAGGGGGGCCAGGTCCAGGTCCTGCAGGCGCCCCTCCAGGAACCGGAAGGCGGAATGATCCCGCGCGCGAGCGAGGTTGCCTTCCTTGGCCGCGCGGGGATAGTAGTCCACGAAGCAGTCGAGCCCCACGACCTCGTGGCCGTCCTCGAGAAGGCTCTCCACGAGATGGGAGCCGATGAAGCCGGCCGCGCCGGTGACGACGGCTTTCACCGAAGCAAGGTCCGGAGCTCGGGGGGCAGGCGACGGGGACGGCCGTGGGCGTCCACCGCGGCGTGGGCGGTGAAGGCGGTGGCCACGGGCCCTTCCGTGCCGCTGCGAAGGAGCTCGTATTCGAACCGGACCCGGGCCCCGGAGTGCTCCGCCACGCGGGTGCGGACCTCGATCACGTCGTCGTAGAACACCGGCCTCAGGTAGCGCGCTCCCGCCTCGATCACGGGCAGGCGCAGGTCGGCCGCCTCGAGGTTCTTGTAGGTCATGCCCCGGCTGCGAAGCAGGTCCGTGCGGCCCACCTCGAACCAGGCGAAGTAGCCGCCGTGGTAGGCAACCCCCATCTGGTCGGTCTCCGCGTAGCGCACGCGGATCACCGAGGTCGAGACCTGGGTCGCCGACCCCCCACCCTGTGCCTCCGGCCCGCGCGCTCTCAGCGGCAGGCCTCGATCATCCGGCGAGCCGCCGCCTCCACGTCGGGCTCGCCAAAGACCGCGCTCCCGGCCACCACGATGTCGGCGCCCGCCGCGACGACCTCCCGGACGTTCCCGGGGTGGAGCCCTCCGTCGATCTCGATGCGCGCGGGGAGGCGGCGCGTCTCGATCATCGCCTTCAGCCGCCGCACCTTGTCGAGGGTGGAAGGGATGAAGGTCTGCCCGCCGAAGCCGGGGTTCACGGACATGAGGAGCACGTGGTGCACCTCGGGCAGGATCTCCTCCAGGGTCGCGAGCGGAGTGGCGGGGTTCAGCACCACGCCCGGCTTGGCTCCCCGCTTCGCGAGGTGGGAGACCGCGCGCTCCAGGTGGGGAACCGCCTCCACGTGGACGCTCACCCAGTCCGCTCCCGCGTCCACGAACGCGTCGAGGTAGCGGTCGGCGTTCTCGATCATGAGGTGGCAGTCCAGGGGCAGGGTGGTCGCCTTGCGGATCGACTTCACGACCGGCGGGCCCAGGGTGATGTTCGGGACGAAGTGGCCATCCATCACGTCCACGTGGATCACGCCCGCCCCGCCGCGCTCGGCGCGGGCGATCGCGTCGGCCAGGCGGGCGAAATCCGCCGAGAGGATCGAAGGGGCGAGGATCATGGCTCGGTCTTGCTCACGTCGAGGCTCACGGGGGTGCGCGTGCCCACCCGGTGGCCGGCCGCGGGGATCTGGCGCAGGACCGTGCCGGGGGCGACCCCAGGGTAGCTCCTGTAGCGGACCTCGGCCACCTTCAGGCCGGCCGAGCGAAGGCCCTCCAGGACACGGTCGGCGCTGCGGCCGATGAGGTCGGGCATGACGTAGTCGAAGGTTCCCGGACCCCGGCTGACGAGAAGGGCGAGGCCCCCCCCTTCGAGCACGTCGGTCTCGCCCGCGGGTGGGCGTTGGACGAGGATCGTTCCTTCGGGCGCCCGGTCGTCCACCTCGACCACGCGTCCCAGGGGCACCTGGGCCTGGTCGAGCGAGACGTGGGCGGTGCGGAGGCCCTGGCCCTCGATGCCCGGGACCACGAGGCGGCGGGGACCCAGGCTCAGCCAGACCCGTATGCTGCGGTGCGACTTGAGGGTGCCTCCGCCGGGAGGCTCCTGGGCCACGACGGCGTCGGCCGGGACGTGGGCGTCATGGCGCTTGCCCTCCACGCGCAGCGAGAGGCCGCGGCGGGCCGCCAAAGCACCTGCCTCCGGGATGCGCCACCCCACGAGGGTCGGCACCTGCACGTCCTGGGCGGAGAGGACCACGCGCATGGTGCCGAGCGCGCTGACCCCCAGCGTGAGCAGGAGGCCGAGAAGGAGGAAGCCGTTCTGGAGCAGGAAGGCGGTGAGTCTCTTGAAGCTCAAGGGCGGATCGCGAGAATTCCGTGACGAGGAAAGAGGAGCGTATCACATCCCTGCCGCCGGGAGCATGCTCGGGCCGCGGGGGCCGATCAAGCGCGGCGAAGGCGCGCCGCGAAGAACGCGTCCCCCGGATGCGCCTCGGGCCGCATCCTCACGTAGGGACCCTCGGCGAAGGGGCGGGCCCAGGACGGCAGGGCCTCGGGCGCGAACTCCGGATGGCGGGCCAGGAACGGCGCGAGCACCCCCTCGTTCTCCTCGGGCTCGACCGAGCAGACCGCGTAGACGAGGAGTCCGCCCGGTTTCACGAGGGGGGCGAGGCTCGCGAGCATCGCGCCCTGGCGCTCGGCCAGGGGCGGGAGGTCCTGGGCGCTGAGCCGCCAGCGCAGGTCCGGGTGGCGGGCGATGGTGCCCAGACCGCTGCAGGGCGCGTCGAGAAGGACCCCGTCGAACGAAGACCCGCGGTACGGGGGCCGGAGCGCATCGGCCCCGACCACCAGCACGCGGGCGGCCCCCCAGCGTCGAACGAGGTTGGCGAGGGTGCGCAGCCGGCGCGAGGACGGCTCCGCCGAGATCACGCGTACGCTCGGGCCGAGAAGGTCGTCCATCAAGGTGGACTTGCCGCCCGGGGCGGCGCACGCGTCGAGCAGCGTGCCGGGGGTGGCCGCCAGATGCGCGACCAGCTGAGAGCCCTGGTCCTGGGGGTAGAGGACGCCGTCGCGCGCGAGGTCCGCGATCCGGCCCGTGGCCGCTTCCCAGGCCCCGGGCACGGCGGCGGGGCGGGGAGCGAGGCCCGCCGCCTCCGCGCGGGCGAGCGCGTCGGCGACGCGTGGGTTGGCGCGGAAGAAGGTCGGAGGCTCCTCGGCGAGCGCGCGGGCTCGGGCCACCGCCGTCTCCGGGCCGAGGCGCTCGAGCCAGCGGTCGGCCAGCCAGGCGGGGAGGGAGCCGCTCGTGGTCAGCCACCGCCTCGGCTCGAGGACCGGATCGACCTCGCGGGGTCGGCCGTCCCGCACGAGGCGACGCAGGATCGCGTTGACGAACCCGGAGGCGCGGGTTCGCCCGGTCCCCACCAGAGCGACCGACTCGGAGACCGCCGCGTGGGGAGGCACGCGCAGGTGCAGGACTTGGTGGGCGCCCAGGCGGAGCGCGGCCCGGACGTCAGGGCTCAGCCGCTCGAGCGGCCGATCCGAGAGCGCACCCAGCGCGTGGTCGATCGCCCCGCGCCGGCGCAGCGAGCCCAGGAGCAGCTCGTGCAGGAACGCCCTTTCGCGTGGGTCCAAGGCCTCGGCATCGGGCTGGGCGAGGCGATCGTCGAGGGTCGGGCCCCGGCCCTCCAGCTCCTGCAAGATGGTGAACGCGATTCGGCGGGCCGGGGAAGCCAAAGGCGTCAGACGAAGCGCGTGCCCGCCGTGAGACGCGCTCCCGCGGCGAAAGCGGACGCCGGCATGGGCTTGCGGCTCTCCGGCTGTACCTCGGTCAACCGCAGGCGCGTCCCCTCGGCGCACGCCACCACGATCCCGTCGCGGCCGACCGCCACGACCGCCCCCGGCTCGCCCGGGCCAGAGGCCTCCGCGCGCGCGGCGAGGACCTTGAGCAGCCTGCCGTCGAGAGAAGTGTGGGTGCCCGGCCAGGGGTGGAAGCCGCGCACCCGGCAGGCCAGGGTCGGGGCCGGCCGGCTCCAGTCGAGCCGGCCGTCTTCCTTCTCGAGGAGCGGTGCGAGGGTGGCCCGGGCATGGTCCTGGGGCCTGGGCGAGAGGGTGCCGGCCGCGAGGCCCGCGACGGTCTCGAGCAGGACGACGGCGCCCAGGCGGGCGAGCCGCGGCTCGAGGTCGGCCGCCGTCTCCTCGGGGCCGATCGGGGTGGCCCGGGCCAGGAGCGTCGGACCGGTGTCCAACCCCTCGTCGATCAGCATGGTCGTGACCCCGGTCTCGGTCTCCCCATTCGCGATCGCCCACTGGATCGGGGCCGCACCCCGCAGGCGGGGGAGGAGGGACGCGTGGACGTTGAGGGTCCCCCGGGGCGCGATGTCGATGACGCTGCGCGGCAGGATCTGTCCGTAGGCCACCACGACCTGGAGCTCGGGCGCGAGCCGCCGCAGCTCCTCCTGCGCCTCGGGCTCCCGGACCCGAGCCGGCTGGAACACGGGCACCCCGCGGCGCTCGGCGATCGGCTTGAGCGGCGGGGGAGCCGGCCGCTGGCCCCGCCCCTTCTCCCGGTCCCGCTGGGTCACGAGCGCGAGCACTTCATGGCCCGCGTCCAGCAGGGCTTCGAAGCCGGGGATCGCGAAGGCCCCGCTCCCGAGGAAGACGATTCTCACTCTTCCCAGTCGTCGTTCTTCACGCGCTTGCGCAGCTTGCGCTTCAAGAGGTCGCGCTTCAGCGGAGACAGCCGGTCCACGAAGAGAACGCCGTCGACGTGGTCGATCTCGTGACAGAAGGCGCGGGCCAGCAGATCGGTGGCGGTGTAGACCCGCTCCTTGCCCTCGAGGTCGAGGCCCTTGACGGTCACGCGGTTGGGTCGCGCGGGCGAGGCATAGTAGCCGGGGACGGAGAGGCAGCCTTCGTCGTGGCGCTGCTCCCCCTCCTTCTCGACGAGCTCGGGATTCACCATCTTGATGAGCTGGCTCTTGTCCTCGCCCACGGACAGGTCGATGACGATCACCCGGAGGGGGACGCCGATCTGGGGCGCCGCGAGGCCGATGCCGGGCGCTCCGTACATAGTCGCCACCATGTCGTTCACCAGCGACACGACCTGCCCGTCGATGCTCGCCACCGGCGCCGAGGGCCCATGCAGGACAGGGTTGCCGTACTTCAGGATGGAGCGGATCGGCATCGAATCTCGGCGCCTAGGTGCCTTCGCGGACGCGCCGGGTCAGCATCGCGCGGTGGCGGGCCCGGGTCGCTTCGAGGTGGTCCTGGAACTCGGCCAGCGAGTCGCCGCCGAGCTTCTCCAGCATCGCATCGGCCAGCACCCAGGCCACCATGGCCTCACCCACCACCCCCGCGGCGGGGACCACGCAGGTGTCGCTGCGCTCCACGGAAGCGGCCTGGGGCTCCTTGGTCTGGAGGTCGACGGAGCGGAGGGGAATGAGCAGGGTGGGGATGGGCTTGACCACGGCCTGGGCCCGCAGCTCCTCGCCGTTCGTCACCCCGCCCTCCAGCCCGCCCGCGCGGTTGCTGGGACGGTGAAGCCCGTGCTCGTCGTCGTAGAGGATCTCGTCGTGGAAGCCGGCTCCCGAGACCTGACCGGCCGTGAAGCCCTCGCCGACCGCCACCGCCTTGACGGCGTGGATCGACATGAGGGCCTGGGCGAGGCGGCCGTCGAGCTTGCGGTCCCACTGTCCGAACGAGCCCAGGCCGGGGGGCAGGCCCCTGGCCACGACCTCGAAGATGCCGCCCACGGTGTCGCCATTCTTCTTCGCCTTGTCGATCTCGGCCATCATCGCCGCGGAGGCGTTCGGGTCGGCGCAGCGGACCGGGCTCTCTTCGACCGCGTCCAGGCTCGACCAGGGCTGGGGCGGGCCGGGAGGCAGGCGGGCGCCGCCGATCCGCAGCACGTGGCTGCGCACCTCGACCTGGGCCGCCGCGAGCAGGCCGCGGGCGAGGGCGCCCGCGGCAACCCGCATCGCGGTCTCGCGCGCGCTCGCCCGCTCGAGCACGTTCCGCAGGTCCGGTGTGTCGTACTTGAGGGCCCCCGCGAGGTCGGCGTGGCCGGGCCGCGGGTACTTGAGCACGCGGCGCGGCGGGGTCCCTTCCGGAATCGGATCGGGTGACATCACGTCCCGCCAGTTCTCGAAGTCCTTGTTGCGGACCAGGAGGGCCACGGGGCTCCCGAGGGTCCGTCCGTGGCGCACGCCGGAGAGCACCTCGACCGTGTCCGTCTCGATCTTCATCCGCCCGCCCCGGCCGTAGCCTCCCTGCCGGCGCCGCAGGTCGGCGTCGATCGCCGAGCGGTCGACCGGGAGGCCGGCGGGCAGGCCCTCGACCACCACCGTGAGGCCCGGCCCATGTGACTCGCCCGCGGTGAGGAAACGCAGCATTCCCTTCGGAGACTAGGGCTTGACTCGGGGGCTGTCAATCCTCCTCGCCTCCTTCCCCCCGGCCATGTGACGGTCGAGATTGTGTGACAGGCGGGCGGAGCACGGTGGGCGCTCTCACATAAGCTCCGTCGCCTCGGACCCACCGCACAAGCGAGGGAGGTCATGGATGGAGCCGTTTCCCGGGATTCTCGGCCGGTCGCCGGCCATGCAGAGGCTGTTCGCGGAGATGGCGCGCGCGGCCGCCTGCGAGGTGAGCGTCCATCTGCAAGGTGAGACCGGCACCGGCAAGGAGAAGGTCGCCCGCGCCCTGCACGAGCGCTCGCGCCGGAGGGGGCGTCCGTTCGTGCCGGTCAACGCCGCCGGGCTGAGCGACGACCTGTTCGAGGCCCAGCTCTTCGGCCACGTGCGGGGCGCCTTCACGGGGGCGGTCGCCGACCGTCCGGGCTACGTGGCGGCCGCCGAGGGGGGAACCCTTTTCCTGGACGAGGTGGGCGAGCTCAGCCCGCGCGCGCAGGCCAAGCTCCTGCGCTTCCTCGAGGAGCGCGAGTACCAGCGCCTGGGAGACCCGGCGGTCCGAAGGGCCAACGTCCGGCTGCTCACCGCCACGAACGTCGACCTGCTGCGGGAGGTCGCCCGAGGCCGCTTCCGCGAGGACCTGCTCTATCGCCTGAACGACCTCGTCCTCTCCCTGCCGCCCCTGCGCACCCGCGGCGAAGACCTGCTCCTGCTCGCCGAGCACTTCATCGACGAGGCCGCGCGGAGCGAGGGTCAGGCCCGGCCCCGGCCCGTCCCCGCGTTCTGGCGGGCGGTCCGCAAGTACCACTGGCCGGGCAACGTCCGGCAGCTTCAGGGCGAGATGCGTCGGCTCGTCGTGATGGCCGGGGGGCGGGCGGTGGGTCCCGACGACCTTTCCTCCGAGGTGGCGGCCGCTCCCGATCTCCGCGGCCCCCTGCGCTCGTTTCTTCAGGATGCAGAGCGCGGGCACGTACAGCGCACGCTGGACGCGCACGGAGGTGTCCGCCGTGCGGCCGCGGCGGCCCTGGGGATCACCCGCCAGGCCCTGCACGCCAAGATGCGGCGTCTGGGGCTCGCGGGTGAGGCGGCGTCGTCTCGAGGGCGCGGCGAGGCGGCCGCCTCGCGGCCCTCCTCCGCCCGGCCGGCCCTCCTGGAGGACTGATGTCTCAGCCGAATGGTTCCAAAAGCTCGCGGTGGAACGCGCGCACGGCCTCGTCCACCCCCGATTCGTCGATCAGCACGCTGATCCGGAAGCTCGAGGTGCTGAGGCCCAGGAGCGGGAGGTTGAGCCCCTGGATCACGTCGAGGCAGGCGCGGACGTTGCGATAGCCGGCATTGATGCCGGCGCCGATGGCGGACACCGCCCCCACGCGCTCGCGCACGACCACGTCCGGGAAGCGACGCCTGAGGTCCTCCCGGAGGGCCGGGTAATCCGGAAGGTTCTCGAGGGACAGGACGAGGGAGGCCCCGGGGGGCTCGGCGCGGAGCTGCTTGCCGCCCGCCGAGAGCGCGTCGAGGGCCTCGAGAAACGCGGGGAGGCGGGAGGCCGCCTCGCGGCCGAGGGCGAGGGTCACGAGACCCCGCTCGCTGGCCACGCCCACGACCCGGCCCGGCGCCCGTGGCGGGAAGCGCCGGACGACCGTCTCTTCGTCGCCGCCCCCGGTGGCCCGGGCGTAGATCGCGATGCCGCGCTCCCTGGCGAACTCCACCGCCTGGGCGTTCAGGACCCGGGCCCCCGCCTCGGCCATCTCCTGCATCTCCTCGTACGAGATCTCGGCCAGGCGGCGGGCCGCCGGCACCACGCGGGGATCGGCGGAGTAGACTCCGGCCACGTCGCCGTAGATCTCGCAGGCCTCGGCGTCGAGGGCGGCCGCGAGCGCCACCGCGGTGGTGTCCGAGCCGCCCCGTCCGAGGGTGGTGACCTCCTTCTTGTACGAGACGCCCTGGTACCCGGCCACGATGACGACCCGGCCGCGGGCCATCTCGTCCTGCACCCGAAAGGGCCGCACCTCGACGATGCGCGCGTTGGCGTGCGCGTCGTTGGTGATGATCCCGGACTGGGAGCCGGTGAAGCTGACCGCGGGCACCTGCCGCTCGTTCAGGGCCATGGCGAGGAGGGCCATCGCGATGCGCTCGCCCGCGGAGAGGAGCATGTCGAGCTCGCGGCGCGAGGGGTTCTGGCTGACCCGTCGGGCGAGCGCGAGGAGCTCGTCGGTGGTGTCGCCCATGGCGGAGACCACCACCACCACCGCCTTGCCGGAGGCGCGGGTGCGGGCCACCTTGTCGGCCACCTGGCGGATTCGATCGGCGTCCGCCACCGACGAGCCGCCGTACTTCTGGACGATGACGCCCAAGTCCGCCCCCTGCCCCGATTGTAGGGGCGGCGGCGGCCGGCCGGTTAGGTGGGACCCGCTAACCCCGGCGCAGCCACCGGATGTAGTCGAGCAGGCGGGCGACCTCGTCATCGCTGAGGCGCCCCCGGTAGCCCGGCATCTGCACGACCTGGCGGCGCAGGAAGAACATGGCCAGGGGGTTCTCGCGTAGCCTTCGCGGGCTGCCGTCGAGGATCCATTCGCGGACCTCGGCCTCGTCGCGGGCCAGCTCGGGGAAGTCGGCCCCGTCCCAGGACGGGATGTAGCCCTTGAGCGACCCGGGATTGGGCGCATTGCCCCGCCCCTGTGGCCCGTGGCAGGAGAGGCAGCCGCGCTTCAGCGCCACCCGCCGTCCCTCGTCGATCGGCCCTTCCGGGGGCAGCTCGAAATCCGAGACCGCTTTGACGTAGGCCACGAGATCCGAGACCTCGCGGTCGGAGAGCACCCCGCGCCAGGCCGGCATCCGGAGGAGAGGCGCGGGCCCCTCGGCCGCGCCCGCTTCCTCACGAACGCGCCGCGGCGCCCCGTCGAGGATCCATTCGCGGATCTCGGCCTCGTCGCGCGCGGAGGAACGCAGCTCCTCGCGCGAAAACGGAGGAACGCCGCCAATCCCGGGGCCGGCGTCGGGGAGGCCCGTCACCCCCCCGGGCCCGTGGCAGGCGAAGCAGCCGCGGGCCGCGGCCGTCCGCAGGCCGCGCTGGAACGGGCCGACGTTGCGGGTCCGCCAGTGATGAAGGCCCGCTTCCGCCGCCACCAGCAGGGCGACGCCCAGTGCGAGGGCGGTCGTGGGACGCCTCAGCGCCACGGGCGCGCGGCGGAGGCCCCCATCGAGGTCACCCGATCAGTTGAAGGTGACCGTGTGCAGGTGGTCGCCATAGGGCCCCCCGGTGCCGCTCTCGCTGGATGCCTTGGAGACCTGCTTGTTGGCGGCGATGGCCGCGATGTCGGCGGCGCTCAGCTCGACGGTGTGCGTGTGGTCAGCTGTCCCCCGGATGTCGAGGCTGATCGCCATTGCGGCCGTGAGCTGGGCACCCATGATGATCGCATTGTGGCCGTGGTTCGCGGAGATGGAGCCCACCTTATCGCCCGTGCTCGGGGTGGGGGTCGGCGTCGGGCCATACGGATTGCCGCTGCTGCCTCCGTAGCCGCCTCCGCATCCGGAGATCGTGATCGTCACTCCGCTCAGGATGGCCAGCGCAGCCTCCAGGGTGAATGTACGACGGTCGAGCATCTTGATTTCGGGCATGGGACGCCTCAATAAAACTTGCGTGTGATGTTGAAGCCGATGAACCAATCGTCGGAGCCCTGCTGGCCACGCGCGGTCTGGGCCGGCGTGCTCCCCAGGTCGTTCGAGAAATTGAGCTGGAAGGAATGGCCACCTACGCGCTTCTCGATGCCGAAGGTGAGGAGGGAGGCGCGGTTGCCGGAGCCCCGGTTGCCCTTGTAGCCGGCCAGGCGAGGATGGTACTCGCCCACGAGGGCCACCGACGGGCGCACGAGGACGCGCGCGCCCAGGCCGAGGACCAGGGTCGAGTCGTCGGGGGTGACGTCCTGGGCGGTGAGGTTGGTGTTGCCGACCCAGGCGGGGATCGCGTAGACGGTGCCGCGCGTGCCCAGCTTGCGCGAGATGACGAGCTGGACGGCGGGCGAGTATTGCTGGCTGAAGTTGTCGAGGCCCTCGATGGAGCCCACGAGCGACAGCCCGACGGGGTGATGGTCCTGGCGAAGGATCTCGCGTTGCAGGCTGAACTGGATCGTGCGGTCGCTCAGGCGGTAGAAGACGAGCTGCGTTCCCGAGAACAGCCCGAAGCGGAGGCCGAGGCCGATCTGGGCGCCGCCGTCGAAGCCGAAAAAGTCGGAGAGCAGGTCGGAGAAGTCCCCCTGGCCCAGCGGTCGCGAGAAGCGGTGGGTGAGACGGAAGGCCAGCTTGTGCCGGGGGAGCCGGAGGTTCGTGGGCAGGTCGATGACGGTGAAGTCCGGCTCTGACTTGTCCACCTCGAGATCGTCGGGGTCGGTGGCCGCGGCCGACGTGGCCGAGGACGGGGCGGGGGCGGCTCCCGGCTCGTCCCCGGCCCGGGCGGCGGGAACGGCGACGACCAGGGCCAGAGCCGCAAGGCCGGCTCGGGCCGCGAAGGGGAACGGCTTTCGGGGGCTCGTCACCGCCCCCTCTCCACGACCACGAGCCGGCCCTTCATTTGCCGATGCCCGGAGCCGCAGTACTCGGAGCACGCGAACGGGAACGTCCCGGCCTTGCTCGCCATGAACTCCACCGTCACGGGTGCTCCTCCCTTCGGAATGGTTGCCTTCACCTTGAGCTCGGGAATCGCGAAGCCGTGCGTGGTGTCCGCGGAGCGCAGGGTCAGGACCACCCGGTCTCCCTCGGTCACCTCGAGGCTGGCCGGCTCGAACCGGTAGCGGGACGCGGTGACCTCGAACACCTTCGGCGGGAGAGGGTCGTCCTTGGCCAGGCCGCCCGCGAGCAGAACGCTGCCCAGGATCCAGGCCGCGATCGACCTCAAGTCCTCCCGCCTCCTCCGGCACCTCGGCCCCGCGTGCGACTCACCCCCCTCGCTGAAGCAAGGCATGTGCCGTCTCGGGGGGCTCCGCGAAAGGCCCCTTTACCGGACCGAGGGCGCGCCAGCCTTACGCCCACCGTAAGCCGTTACGCAGAGAGAAAGCGTCGAAGCGCGTGCGAGTGGCCTGTAGGGGAGACCACAGCGCCCCCCAGCTCACTAGTCTATGTGATACTTCGCGAGGTAGTAGCTGAGGGCGCGCTGGCTGATGCCGAGCAGCTCGGCCGCGTCCTTCTTCACCCCGCCCGCCTGCCGGAGGGCGCGGCGGATCGACTCCGTCTCCGTCCACTCCACGTTCTGATGCAGCCGCAAGGAGGGCAGGCCGGGCGAGGTGGCAACGGTCGCGCCGAGCATGGAGATGGCCGCGGCGTCGATCACCGGGCCCGTGGCGAGGACCACCGCGCGCTCGATCGTGTTCTCGAGCTCCCGGACGTTGCCCGGCCAGTCGTATCCGGCGAGGGCATCCAGGGCGGGCTTCTCCACGCGCTCGATGCGCTTGCCGGTGCGGCCCACGTGCTTGCGGACGAAATGGTCGACGAGGAGAGGCACGTCCTCCCGGCGCTCGCGCAGGGGCGGCAGCTCGATCGGGATTACGCTCAGGCGGTAGAAGAGGTCCTCCTGGAAGCGCCCGTCCGCCACCATCGCCCGCAGATCGCGGTTGGTGGCGGCGATCACCCGCACGTCCACCTTCTGGGTCCGCTCCGCCCCCAGGGGCTCGAACTCGCGCTCCTGCAGGACGCGCAGGAGCTTGGCCTGGACCGAGGTGGTGAGGGTGCCGATCTCGTCCAGGAAGATGGTGCCGCCGTCCGCGAGGGCGAACTTGCCCCGCTTGTTCGAGGTGGCCCCCGTGAACGCGCCGCGCACGTGGCCGAAGAGCTCCGACTCCAGGAGGGTCTCCGGGATGGCCGCGCAGTTGACCTTGATGAGCGGCATCTCGCGCTGGGGGCTGCGGTCGTGGATGGCGCGGGCCGCCAGCTCCTTGCCGGTGCCGGTCTCCCCGGTGATGAGCACCGTGCTCTTGGACTGCGCCACCAGCTCGAGCTTCCGGATCATGTCCTGGATGATCCGGCTCTTGCCGACGATCCCGTAGTGGTTGAACTCCTCGTCGCGCTCGGTGAGCAGGTAGCGGTGCTGGCCCCTCAGCCGCTGGTGCTCGAGGGCGCGCCGGGCCGCCACCAGCAGCTCGTCCACCTCGAAGGGCTTCTGCAGGTAGTCGAAGGCCCCCAGCTTCATGGCCTCGATCGCGTTCTCCACCGTCGCGTGGGCGGTCATCATGATGATCTGGGGCCGCTCGCCCTCGGGCACGGTGGCCACGAGCTCGCGGATCAACTCGAGGCCGCTGCGCTCCGGCATGCGGTGGTCGACCACGAAGAGGTCGAAGGCGCGGTCGGCGAGGAACTTCTGGGCCTCACGCGCGCTCGCGGTGGCGACCACCTCGTGCCCCACCTCGCGCAGGGCGCGGCCGATGGTCTTGAGGATGCGCTCCTCGTCGTCGGCGAGCAGGATGGCGCCGCGCGGGTCCACGGGTCAGGTCCGCGCCGCCGGGGGGCCCGACAGGGGCAGCTCGATCCGGATCTCCGTCCCCACGCCGGGCCCGCTTCGAGCCGTGACCACGCCCCCCAGGGCTTCCACGATGTTCTTCGCTATTGCAAGACCCAGGCCGGTTCCCGTCCGTTTGGTGGTGAAGTAGGGCTCGAAGACGTGAGGCAGGTCTTCCGCCGTGATCCCCACCCCGCGGTCCGCCACCACGATCACGGCGCGGCCGGGAGCCGCCGCCTCGGTCCGGACCTCCACCGCCCCCGGGTGGCCGTTCGCCGCCGAGCCGCCGGCCAGCGCGCTCTCCCGGGCGTTGACGAGGACGTTCACGAGAACGGTGCGCAGGCGCTCTCCGTCGGTGACCAGGGGGGCCAGCCCCGGATCGAGAGTGAGGGAGACCGCGGGATCGCCTTCGCGGGCGAGGATGGCCTGGGCGGCCTCGGCACACAATAAGTTCAGGTCGGTGGGCGCGCACTCCAGGCGCAGGGGCCGCGCGAAGTCGAGGACGTCGCCCACGATCCGGTCCAGCCGCGCCACCTCGTGGTCGATGTCGGAGGCCGCCTCCCGGAGCTCCTGCGACGAGAGCCCTTCCCGACCGAGAGTGCGCAGCGAGCCCTTGATGATCATCAGGGGGTTGCGCACCTCGTGGGCGATCACGGTCGACAGCCGGCCCAGGGCGGAGAGGCGCTCGCGCAGGGCGGCCTCCTGCTGGAAGCCCGCGATCGAGTCGGTGAGGGTGTTGAAGGTGCGGGCCAGCAGGCGGGCGTCCTCGTCGTCCCAGGCGCGGCCCAGGGCGATCTTGCGGGTGAGGTCCCCGGTTTCCGCGATCTCCCGCATGGCCGCGCTGATCGCGGCCAGGGGCCGGGTGACCGTGCGCGCCACCGCGTAGCTCAGCAGGACCGCCACCGCGACCCCCGCGAGGGTGGCCAGGGCGAGGGCCGTGCGCAGGGTACGCAGGAAGCGCAGGCTCTCCAACCGCGAGCGCAGGATCACCGCCTTCGCGCCGCCGGGCGCCCCCAGGGTGCGGGGCAGGGCCGCGTACTCGGTCCCTTCGAAGGCCACGAGCGCGGTCCCCTCGCCGGCGAGGACGGCCTTGAGGTCGGGGGCGGGGGACAGGGTCGAGGCGTGCACGCGCCCGTCGTGGGCAAAGGCCACGTCGCTCCCGGTCAGCCTCTTGAACTGATCGGCCAGGGCGTCGTCGAGGGCGAAGCCCAGGCTGAGGGTGCCCAGCACCTCGGGTGGATCCGGGCCGATCAGCACCGGGACCGTGACCACCTCGAGCAGGCGGCCCCCTTCGACCCGGAAGGCGGTGGTCTCGCTCCCGCGGAGCGCGTCGGAGACGGCGCGGGGGGCGGCGGCGTCGGCCGAGGCGCCGAGGGCGGCGAGCACGCCACCGCCGGCGTCCGTGACCACGAGCAGGTCGGCCCGGACGCGGCCCCGATAGTCCTCGGCCACCGGCTTCACCGTCGGGGGATGCCGGTCGGCCATGGCCGCCTTGAGCCGGGGCAGGTCGGCCACGATGCGCGCCATCTCGATCAGGGTCTCCCGCCGCGACGAGTGCTGCTGTTCCACGATGTTCGCGGCCTCCACGAGTCCCCGCCGGAGCTGCTCCTCGCCCTCGCTCGTGACCCGGGTGCTCACGAAGCGCAGGGCCACCCCGATGGGCAGCACCGCGAGGAGGGCCGTGGCCACGAACACGCGGTTCTGCAGCGAGGAGAGGAGCCGCATCAGTCGATCACGAAGTCCAGCTCGACCGGGCCCCCGCCCTCGGGAACCCGGACCGTTCGCGTCTCGCGGGCCTCGCCGTCGTTCCAGGCCACCACGGTGTAGGTTCCCGGAGGCACGTCGTCGATCCGGTAGCGCCCCTCGGCGTCCGTGGTCGCGAAGTAACGGTGCGCGAAGACCAGGATGAAGGCGCTCATGTGGGAATGGATCTCGCAGAACACCCGCACGACCCCGGGCTCGTCGAAGCTGACCGCCTTGGAGAGCCCCCCCGCGTAGCGCCCGAGGTCGAAGCGCTTGGCCTTCGAGAAGGAGAAGACGTTGTGGTAGGTCCGGTCGCGGTTCGGGAAGTCCACGGCGGTGCCGGCCCGGATGGCGAGGACGTAGGGGACGAAGGCCTGGTTGCGCTGATTGAGGACGGCCCGCGGCCGCTCCGCGCCCTCGAAAGCCCCCTGGGGGGCGGTGGCCAGGTAGACGACGCTGCGCCTCCTATCGGGGACCTCCCGCAAGGCCTCCATCCCGAGGGACGCCACCGCGGGGCGGGGCTCGATCGGCGGCAACTCGCGTCTCACCTCGACCCGTCCCCGGATCGAACCGAGGGGCCCGACGAGCAGTGCCGCCAGGACGATTCGCGTCACTTCAGAACCACAGGACCACCTGGCCGGCCAGGAAGTCGCGTCGGCGGATGCGACCGCCCTCGCGCGCGTTGTGCTGGAACGCGAGCTTCAGGAGCAGGTTGCGCAATACCGAATAGCCGGCGCCGATCTCGATCCGGGTCACCGGCGCGTCCCAGGGAGACGACCGGGAGGCGGTCTCCAGGAGGCTGAAGCCGAGGTGATCGGCCCGGCCCGCGAGGTAGAAGCCGGGGGCCACCTTGTAGCGGGCCTCGAGCATCAGGCCCAGGGCGTCCAGGCGGTCATTCGCCGTCCCCGCGAGGGGGGGCACGTCCCAGCCGCTCCAGACCGCCTCCGCCCGCAGTATCCAGTAGCCGGCGGCGTACTCGGCGTCGAAGCCCGCTGCGTGCTGGCGGAGCGGCCGGCGATCCGCCGGAGGCAGGGCGTCCCGCGCCTCGCGGGCGACGTACTCGCCACGGGCACCCGAGACGCCCAGCGCGAGCCCGATCACCGGACGCCACCCGAGCCGGGCGGAGACCTGCTTGCCGTCGTTGTCGTCCTTGACCCTCGGGTGCGAGAGGGTGCCCTGGGTCAGGGCGGCCGCGAGCTCGAGCGGCTCCGAGCCGACCCTCACCTCGACCCCGACGTCCCAGCGTTCCGCGTTCACGAGCGGCATGCCCGGGGCGGCGGTCTGGTCGCCGATCGGGTAGCGTACGAGCCAGCCGCTGCCCTGGCGGCTGAAGAGCTCGTCCGCGGAGGAGGGGAGCGCGTCCGGGCGCAGGGTCGTGAGGTACTGGTAGGCGAGCGGCATGCCCGGCAGCGGGTTGTCCGCCGCGTAGCGCCGCCGGGCGTACGAGCCGAAGACGGGCGGGATCCGCCCGGCCTGGACGTCGAAGGAGCGGTTCGTCCACGGGTGCAGGCGAAGGTACAGGGCGTAGGGCCGGGGAGAGTCGAGGTTGTCGGTGCGGATCTCGCCCACGAAGGCGAAGTGCGGCCCTGCCTTCACTTCGGCGTCCAGGTTCAGCCGGAACAGCCGCAGGTTGCTGCGCTCGTAGTCCGTGTAGTTGAAGTAGGCGCGGTCCGGACCGGAGATGGTGCCGCTGGCCTCGCCCCCCAGCCGGAGCCAACCTCCGGCGAACGAGAACGGCTCTCCGGCCCACCCGGGGGCGGCCGCCAGTAGGGCCAGGAGCCCCGCCGCGAGGCCCCGCAACGACCGGGCGTTCTCTCGAGGGCTCATGGCCGCGAGTATAAGCCGCACCTCGGTGTTACGATGGATTTCAGGGAACCGGGAGGGCCCGGCCGGTGTCCAATCCTCTGAGGCGTAGCACGGAGGTCGCGATGGCCACGGGGGAGATGTCGCTCCGCTCGGCCGAGGTGCTCCCAGGGAACGCCCCCGACCAGGTGCTGGTCGAGCGGTGCCGCCAGGGCGATCCCTCGGCCTTCGCGCGACTCGTGGCCCTGCACGAGGGGATGGTCTTCAACCTGGCCGCCCGCCTCATCGGCGACGCCGAGGAGGCGAAGGACGTGGCCCAGGACGTGTTCCTCCAGGTCTACCGCACCTTGGGCCGCTTCGAGGGCCGGAGTAGCCTCAAGACCTGGATCTACCGGATCGTCGTGAACCAGTGCCACAACCGCCACCGCTGGTGGCGCCGCCGGAAGAAGGACTGCTCCCGGCCCCTCGACGAGCTGACCCCGGCCGACCAGGCGCGGCTCGTGGCGGGGGATCGTGGCCCGGCCAGCCCGTACGAGGAGCTGCGGCGGCGGGAGCGCTCCGGGCGCGTCCAGGCTGCGCTCTCGAGCGTCAGCTTCGACCACCGGGCGATCCTGCTGCTGCGGGAGGTCGAGGAGCTCTCGTGCGAGGCGATCGCCGCCACCCTGGGCATCCCGGAGGGAACGGTGAAGAGCCGGCTCGCCCGGGCGCGCGAGGCCCTGCGCGTGAGGCTCCTGGCTTGCCTGGAAGAGGGGGATCGGACATGACGTGCGCGCGGGTCCGCTCCCAGCTCTCGTCGTATCTCGACGGCGATCTCGGCTCCTCGGTTGCGCGGGCGGTGGGCGCGCACCTCGAGGGCTGCCCGGCCTGCGCCCGGCACCTCCAGTCGCTGCGGGCCGCCCTCGAAATGCTCGCGGATCTCCCCACCCTCTCGCCCACCGAGGGGATCGCGGCCCGCGTTTTCGACCGGCTCGAGGTGGAGACCCGCGGCCCCGGCCTGGCGATGGTGTTCCGCTCTTCTCGCGCGCGGCGCCCGCTGATCTTCCCGAGCCTCGTCACGGCGGGTCTCCTGGTGGTCACGATCCTCGTGGGAGCCGTCGCCCTCGATCGGGCGTGGCGATCGCTCGACGAGCCGCTGCCGCCGGTGGCCTCGTGGGAAGGGCGCGTGCTGCCGGCTTCCGGGACCGAGGCCAACCCGCTGTTCCCGTCGGCGGACGTTGGCCTGCCCCGCGCACGCCCCGGCGAGCGCGTTTCGCAGGAGCTCCTCGCGCAGATGGCCGAGGGGACGATCTTCCTGGAGACGGTCGTGGCTCGCGACGGCTCGGTCTCGGCGGTGACGCTCCTGACCGGAGACCGGCTTCTCGCCCAGCCGCTGCTCGACGCCCTGCGCCAGCAGAAGTTCGAGCCGGTGCGGCTCCGGGGCCGCCCGGTGGCGGTCAGCGTCTACCGGCTCATCAGCCGGATGGACGTGCGCTCACCGATCACGTAGGCCGCTCCCCCGCGCTCAGGTCTCGGCAATCAACACCCCTGCGGCCGAGATGACGGGCTCGATCGCGAGACCGGCCATCGTTCCATCCGGGGAACGCGCCACCTCGACGTATCGCCCCACCGGCGCCCAGACCGCGGGATCGGTGGGGCCGAAGAGAGCGAGGGTGGGGGTCCCGAAGGCCGCGGCCAGGTGGCTGACCCCGGAGTCGTTGCCGACGTAGAGACCGGCGTGCGCCAGGAGCGCGCCCAGGACGCGCACCGAGAGGCCGCTCGCGGTCACGGCCCGCGGGTCCCCGCGGAGCGTCGCGGCCTCCACCGAGTCCGCGGGCCCTTCCACGAGCAGCCATGGCCGTTCTCCGACCAGCCTTTTCGCCAGCGCGAGGAAGCGGTCGGCCGGCCAGTTCTTCGTGGCCGAGCCGCTGCCGGGATGGAGAGCCAGGAAGCCGGGGCCCAGGCGCTCGAGCCACGGGCGCGCGTGCTCGCGCTCCTCGGCAGTGGCCACGAGATCCGGCGGCGCCGGCGACGGGTCGGCGCCGAGCTCACGAACGGGCTCGGCCAGCCAGGGCGACACGTGGCCGTGGGCCGGCGAGGGATCCCGCGTGAGGACGCGCGGCAGGCGGGCCCGCACGGCGTCGATCAGGTCGGCGCTCCGCGAGAAGACGATCGCGGCCCCGGTCGCGGCGAGCCGCCGACCGAGCGGGGTCGAGCTCGGGAGGGTCGCCCCAAGGAGCGCAGCGACCTCGGGCCCGTCCCAGGGAGCGAGGTCCCGGACTTCGGAGGGGCCCGCGCCCACGAGGACCCGCCCGGCGTCGGGCGCGATCAGCCAGGCCTCGTGCCCGGCCGCGTGAAGGGCGGCGATGGCCCGCCGGAGGAGCAGCAGGTCCCCGAGCGCGCCCGCACGGACGAGCAGGACCCGCAAGGGCAGTGAGGCTACGGCACCTCGACCCGCGCGGTCGAGACGTTGCCCAGCGAGTCCGAGGCCCGGACCACCACGATGTGCGGGCCGGGACCGGAGAGGGCGTCGAGGCTGATCTCGTACGTCTCCTCGCGCGAATCGTTGATGCCGTCGGTCGGGTGCACCTCGTCCCACCTTCCCCCGTCCACCGAGTACTCGGCCCGGCGGATCAGGCTGCTGTCGTCCTTCGCCACCGCGCGGAGGCGCACGGGCGAGCGCGAGATGAGGGTGACGGTAACCGTGGGCGGCGTGTTGTCCACCTCGAAGGGGAGGCTCTCCTTGTCGCCCGTCAGGGCGAGGGGGGCGGGATTGCTCGGCGCGTCGGAGGCGGTGACCCGGATGACGTAGCGCCCGTTGGGCACGGTCAAGGTATCCCAGGCCAGGACGGCTTCGGTCAGGCCCTTGCGAAGCGATCGAAACGTCCTGTCCCCCACGGCCCGGTAGGACACCTCGTAGACCAGGGTGTCGCCGTTCGGATCGTCGGCCTTCCACGAGAAGGTCTGGATCCCGCGCTGGTAGAGCTTGCGGCTGTAGGTGGTCGCGGGAGGCATGCTGCTGGCGCGGGCGGCGGCCGCGCGATCCGGCCCGGGGCCGCCTTCGAGGCCCAGGATCTCGGTCTCGCCGCTGATCGAGATCGGCTTCTGGAACACCTCGCCCGGGGCATGGACCGTGATCGACTGGACCTGGGGCCGAAGGTTGCGTTGAAGGTAGGCCGCGCTCACGGAGTCGAGCAGGGGGGACGCTCCCTCCTTGCCCACGAGGGTGGCCTTGATCTGCAGGAAGCGCGCGCGCTCGTTCGCGATCGGGTCGCCCTCCCGGTGCGTATAGGGGGCGGACCAGTCGTTCCAGGTCGAGTCGGGGCTGCCGGTGTTCCCGCTGCGGGTCTGCATCTGCACCTCGGTTCCGGCGGGCAGGTCGACCTCCCAGCGCAGGCGGCCCCAGACGGAGACCGTCTCCGCGTCCTTGACCTTCGAGGTGAAGGTGCCGCGGGTGCCGGATACGGCCTCCAGCAGATGCACCTTGCCCGGGTTCGAGGTGGCGAGGACCGCCGATCCCCCCGGCCGGCGCGCCAGGGCCGTCACCTGCTCGGCGGGAAGCACCGTGACCATGCTCCAGGTGCGGTCGTCGCGGACCTGATAGAGCTTGCCCTTGTTCCCGGTGCCGAGGAGGATCCGGTCCGCCGCGCGCAGGAGGGAGTGCGGGATCTCCTCCGAGGAGGCCCACAGGGTGTCCACCTCCCCCGTGGGCAGGATGCGCAGCAGCGCGCCCCTGGGAGGACCCGACGCTGGGGGGTCGGTGGTCCGGGGGGCGATGCCGGAGGCGCCCGTAGGGGGGGGCACCGCCGAGAAGGCCTCGGTGACGGTCACCTCGGCGACCGGAGCCGCCGACGGAGGGGGAGTGGCGGGCGCGGGGCCGGAGGGACGCGGGGCCTCTTCCTTGCCCTTGGCGTCCACCGCCGCCACGTAGAGGCTGCCGTCGGCTCCCGTCTCGAGCGCCTTGATCTCGCGGTAGGGGGAATCGAAGAGCACGAACACCTTGAGGGTGGCATCGAGACGGTAGACGATTCCCTCGGGGGCGCTTCCCGCGTAGAGGTTGCCCTTGTCGTCGAGGGCCAGGGACAGGATGTGGGTCTCCGGGCTCGTGAGGATGGGCTGCGCCTTTCCCTTGGGGTCGACCCGGTAGATCCGGCCCTCGGCCCCGGTGGCCACGAACAGGTTGCCCGACTTGTCGAAGGCGAGGGCCCAGATGTATTTCTCGGTGGGGTCGAAGAAGGTGCTCGACTGGCCACTCGCATCCACCGCGTAGACCTTGCCGTCCGGCGAGG
>WNFT01000485.1_pt1 | contig 44586 bp, 41 predicted proteins | sample 5400191 | NCBI WGS metagenome assembly WNFT01 (sample SAMN13153359, study PRJNA577476) | soil metagenome | isolation source: 80 cm saprolite under Madrone tree | place: USA:California | collected 2016-06-14 | reverse complement strand
TCGATATGGAATCTTTGCGGTCGCCTTCGCTCTGTTTGCGATTGGCGCCTCAGTCTTCAGCTCAGGGGCGGGTGCCCAGGAAGAGGGCTGGCAAATCCAGCGCGCCGACTATGGCTTCAGGAATCAGCGCAACGATGTCACCGACATCCTAAAGGATTTGATAGGACGCGGCGGAGTAAACGGCAGAGTCGCGGTGAACAACCAAACCATGGGCGGGGATCCCGCCGTCGGAAAAGACAAGTCGCTGCGCATCTTCGCAAGGAACAGAAGGAACGAGGAACGCGAATTCAACTTCCGCGAAGGCGGTTTCGTGGACGTGGGCATGTTTGAGGTCCGCCGTGATCGCGATGACTGGGACGACCGCGGTGGAAACTACCGTGGCCGCGACCGCGACGATTGGAATGGCCTCCGCATCATCCGCGCCTACTACGGCATTCAGGGACGCACCATCAACGTGACCGAATTGTTGCGCAGCAGGGTCCGCGATGGAGCCATCAATTTCGTCGTGACCAACAGCGCGCTGGGTGGAGACCCGGCCGTCGGCGCGGACAAATTCCTGATCGTTATTTACAGATACAAGGGCCAGGAAGCCGCCACCTTCGTGCGTGAAGGCAATTCGCTGACGATCCCTTAGCAATCTGGGGCTGCGGCGCGTCTCCCGCGAAAATTCCGGCGTTTCGCCGCGCCGGAATCGCAACCTAGAACCATTCGCTGCGGTAGGCGATCCACCAACTGGCCGCGCCAATCGGAATCGTCGCTGCCAGCGCCCACCACAGCGGCAGCGCGACATCCGCTATCAATCCCAAAACGCCGAAGGTCAGCCAAAATACCTTTCGCTGCATCCTGCTATTGTACCGTTCCGCTACGCGGAGCGTAATTCCAATACTGCCTCCTGTGCAGGGTTCGCGCTGCTGCCCGGTTTCTTCGGGAGCTCAAATGGGTGTTACTGAGGGACACGCGTTCGCCGCAGTTCGCGCACCAAGTAAGCGACGACGGCGAGATTGATCAGCAGCGCGAAGACTTCTCCAACGCTGGCGTGCTTGGCGAGTGCGTAGACCTCCAGAGGCAGCAATGAAGAGGTCACAATAATCGTAAAGTATTCCGCCCAGCGTTTGCGCAGCACCAGGCCAATTCCTTCAGTAAAAAAAATAGCGGCATAAATAAACGTTCCCACGCTGAGTTCTTTCAACCGCCGATCATCGAGGACCGCCAGTTTCTCCAGCAGCTTGTCAATGAAATGATTGTGCGGATCGACCTGGAAGACATTGATCCAGTGCTCGACCAGGGCAGCGACGTCTTTGTGAACCAGCTTCAGTGCCCCGATGCCCAGAGCGAGCAGGGCAAAGCCTTTCAAGAGTTTAAAGGCTGCGATGAGCTGTAGCCCGCGACTGCGGGATGTTTTTCCCGGCATTCTATCTTTCAGCCTGTTGAAGCTGGAGGGAAATTGTACCGTAAACGGAAGTTTACTAAGGCCCTTCTTAGTGGCTGCCCTTCGGCGAACGCGAGTGGCACCCGGCACTCGCGGGAGGTACGCGCCGGAAATTCTACAACGAGCGCAGGAAAGCCATCAGCGCGTTTTTCTGACGTGGGGACAAACGCCGAAAATTATCCGAAGCATCATCAGCTTCTCCCCGGTGGCGATCGATGGCATTTTCAAATGTCAGCGAATTGCCGTCATGCATCAGGCGGTTTCGCATGCGCACGCCCCACAAGGGCGCTGTCCGCAGCTTGATCGCCGTTTCCTGGCCGCCATTCTGAACGATGCCGTCGCCGGTCCCGACGTCGTGCAGCAGGAAATCGCCGAACGGATGAATGATCTTGTTGCCAAGCGCCTCCGGCACCGTCAAAGTTCCGCCGTTGATTAGTGTGCCGGCGGGAGCCGTCACAATAGTGCTAACGTGGCAAGTCCCGCAGCCGATGGCTTCAAACAATTGCGCGCCTTGTTGAGCGTCCGCAGCGATGGCCGCGGCCAAATCCCGCGCCGGAGCCTTCGTGGCGCGCAGGAAACGGGCAAAAGTGTCGACGTCATCTCCCTCATTATTGGGTACGCTCCCCCGGCTGAAAGAAGAAACATCAATGCCAAGCGAAGTGCGCTCCATTGGGAAAAGAGGAGTCGTGATGCCCATCTCGTTTACGTAGGCATCCGCCGAAAAACTGGTCAAGCTGGCATGCTGATTCTTCCATCCGAAGCGCCCCACGCGCGTTTGCCCGGGCGCTTCCAGCAGCGGTACGCGGATCACCTGTCCGGAAACTCGTCCGCGCGTTCGGTCAGACTGCGTGCGCGCAATCTATTCCAGAGTTTCATCGGCAATCGCCTCGACGTAGCCATCGCCAAGAATATTGAGCGACGTGCGGAAGCTTCGAAGGAATTCCCGCTCCGGCACAAATGGCATCGGAACGCCCGGCAGTGCCGCGCTGTTGATGAGCGAGCCTCCGGGAGCATCCACGAAGATGCCATGGCGGTCGATGTGCCCGGCGCGCAGTTCGGTAACCTCGCTGATGCCGCCGGCAACTGGATGGAAATGGCAGGAGCCACAAGAATCGGCGTTATAGAGAGGCCCGAGTCCTTGCGTTAGGGAATCGTGCTCATTGAACTGCATGGCATCGGCAGCGTGCTCGGCCTGCTCCGCGACGAAGCCGTTGGTTTGATCGTCGAACGCCGCAACTGCTTCCGTGGCGCCCGGTGGCAGATTCGGCCGGTGCGCGAAGTTCTGCGAAAAGGCCAGGGCCGACGCAGCAATACTCACAAGGAATACAGGAGCAACGATCCGGACTCTCATTAGCTATCCCACTTCTGGGCTGAATCCCGGACTTTTCCAGGTGTACAAACACTATCCCTAAGGAAATCCGTGGACTACTGGCCGGTGGGTCAGATTTGGGGCGGTACCACGCGACTTGTCCGCTCTTTGGTCTTTCGTGAAGGCGATGTAACTCTCTGCGGATTCGCGGTCGCTAATTTTTCGTGGAAGGCGTCACGTCTCTGGGCGCCGCAGAAGCTGCCTCAGACAATTCCGCGTTGGCGTAGCCACTGATTTCACACGCCAATGAAATCTCAACAAACTCCGGTGTTTCCCATTCCATGGCTATCCTCCCGTTCGATTGCTGCACCCTGCGTTTCACAAAATGCGCCGCTCTCACGGCAACGTGAATGCAACTACAAAATCGCCCTGCTTCGTGCCCATTTTCCCATGGCCGCCCGCGGCGATTACCAGGTACTGCTTCCCGTTAAGCGTGTACGTCATCGGCGTAGCCTGGCCTCCCGCCGGAAGTTGATACTTCCACAGTTCTTTCCCCGTCTCAGAATCAAACGCGCGAAGATACAAGTCCATCGTTGCGGCGGTAAAAACCAGCCCGCCCGCTGTAACGATCGGCCCGCCCAGATTGATCGATCCGGTTTCCTTACCCGGGACTAGCGTGCCGAGCGGCACATCCCAGACTTTCTTGCCGGTGAAGAGGTCCACGGCCTCGGTGGTGCCCCACGGCGGTGCGTTGCACGGCTGCCCGCTGGGTGAAAAGAGAAATGTGCGATATAGGCCGTAGGCGGATGGGTCTTGCTCTGCAAATTCACCGTAGATGCGGTTATCTTGATTCTTGTTGGACTCTTCATCGAACTTGTCCCGCGGGATCAGCTTGACCCACGCCACCAGACGATTTGTGTTCACGATCATTAGGTGACTTTTCGGATCGTACGCTCCACTTCCCCAATTCACACCGCCGACGTTCCCAGGAACCACCGCGGTTCCTTGAAGACTCGGCGGGGTAAAGATCCCCTCCGACCGCGAGGCTTTGATTTTGTCCTGGCACCACTGCACGTCCGCCGGGCTTGGCTCCCACGCATCGCTGGGCTCGAATTTCTCCGGTACCAGAGAGATGGTCGAAAAGGGTTGCGTCGGCCAACTTTGCTCGCCGGCGATGTCCGATTGCGGAACGGGGCGTTCTTCCACCGGAAGCAGAGGGGCTCCAGTGAGGCGATTCAGAACAAACACGTGACCCATCTTCGTGTTGATCGCTATGGCTGGCGTTCCATCCTTCCAGGTGAACAGTAATGGCTGCGGGGCCACGTCGTAATCCCAGAGATCGTGGTGCACCACCTGGAAGCCCCACACGAATTCTCCGGTCGAGGCGCGCAGTGCCACAACTGAGTTGGCCCACTTATCGTCGCCCTTTCGAATCCCGCCAAAATAGTCAGGAGCCGCGCTTCCCGTAGGAATGAAAACAAGGTCGCGCTCGCGATCGACGGAAAGAGTCGACCACGCATTTCCGGCGCCCGTGCGCGGCTTCGTATCCTTCGCCCATGGGATGGGATCCCACGTCCAGCGCAATTTCCCGGTTCGAATGTCGAACGCACGCACGATGCCGCGACCCGTGTCCACCTTCCAGTTGTCCGCGATCGATGAGCCGGTAATCACCAAATCTCCCGAGATCGCCGGGGATGACGTCACCTGATAGCCTCCTGTCCATTCGGTTTGCGTCGCGGCGTCAACATTAAGATTCACTTCGCCGTTCGTGCCGAAATCGAGGCATGGCTTCCCGGTTTCGCCGTCTAGCGCGATCAGGCGTGCGTCCAAAGTTCCAAAAAGAATGCGCACCCGGCACGGCTGTCCGCGTTTTCTCTTCGTGTCTTGCCAGGCGGAAACCCCGCGCGAAGCAACTTCGGAGTAGTTGCGCTGGAGGTTGACGCCGGGGTCGTACTCCCATAACTTCGCGCCGGTCCCGGCGTCCAGAGCAAACACTTTGTCGTAGGGCGTTGTGAAGTAGAGCTTCCCATCAACCAAAATGGGTGTCGCTTCGAACGCTGCCTTTCCGATCAATTTCGTTGGCTGGTCATTTGCCCCCGTTCGATACGTCCACGCAACCCTCAGTTGCGCGACATTCGAACGGTCGATCTGCGACGCATTCGAATAGCGCGTCCCACCGGGGTCACCGCCATAATTCGGCCAGCCGGCGTCCGGCTTGCTCTGCGCGACGGCGTGGGTGACGAGCCACAATAAAAGGAATCCAACAACGGCCCAGCGGAAGAGGCAAAACAGTTTTGTGGTTTTCATGGCACCACAGTAAACGAAAAACTTCTCTGGGAGGCAACTCTTCCGGGACGAGCGGGCGCAACGAAGGGACCAACGGGCTGCAGCCACTGTTCTTGCGCGCAGCTTATCGCTGCTTCAGCAGTTCCGGCCGCTGCGAAATGTACCGGCGGCTCCAGCGCAGCTCCGTATTGTCCTGCAGCACCACTTTGTATTCTCCGTGAAACCACGGCAGCAACTCGCGAATCGCATCCAAACGCACCAGCGTCCCCCGGTTGATGCGCACAAATGCCTTTGGATCCAGCGTCTCTTGCAGTGCGTCCAGCGTGCTCCGTAGCGTGTGCGTTTTCTTTGCACAATGCAACAGCAGGTAATTTCGGTCCGCTTCAATCCACGAAATCTCACCCACCGGCACAAAAAACGCGCGCGCGTCTTCATGGATGAGCAGCCGCTCCGGGAACGATCTTTCGCAGTGCAGTTGCGCCAGCATGGTGTGTAGCCGGGAAGCGAATGCATCCGTGACTTGTTCGTGCTGCTGCCGCGCGCGCCGGAGAGCCGCTCGAAAACGCTCTTCGCCGACGGGCTTCAGCAAATAGTCGAACGCGTGCACCTCAAACGCCCGAAGTGCGAATTTATCATGCGCGGTAACAAAAATAATGCGCGGCAGCGCGAGCTTGGCGTCCACGATGGATCGCACCACGCCAAAGCCATCCACGCCCGGCATTTGCACGTCCAGGAAAACCAAATCGGGGCTATGCTTCCGGACCGCGGCGATCGCCGCCTCGCCGCCATCGGCTTCTCCCACCACTTCCACGCCTTCTTCATCCCGAAGCAGCCGCAGTACTTTACGACGCGCCGGCGCTTCGTCGTCCACGACGAGCACGCGAAGTGGCGGCGGCGAACTCATTCGACGGCTTGCTTAGGCTGGTTCGAAATGTGTAGCGGAACGCGCAACGTCACCTGCGCGCCCCCGCCCGTTCGATTCGTGATGGAAAATTGCTGGCTGTTTCCGTAAAGGTGTGCGAGACGGTCCCGGATATTCGAAAGTCCCAGCCCTCGCCCGAATACTTCCGCCAGCTCTCTCGAACCCAGGCCGCAACCCGTGTCGAGAACCTGCAGAATCACGATGCCGTTCTCGCGCTGCGCCGTGATGGAAATCTCCATCGCCGTGCCGCCCGCCGCCATTCCATGGCGGAGCGAATTCTCAAGCAGCGGCTGCAGGATCAGTTGCGGAACCAGCGAACTCTTCAGCGCTGGATCGATCGAATAGCTGATGCGCAATTTGTTTTCGAACCGCTTCTGCATCAGGTCCAGGTACAGCCGCGCAATCTGCAGCTCTTCCTCGAGGGGAATCTCCTGCGCGCGCGAAGCCCGCAGCGTCAGCCTCAGCAAGTCGCTGAGCTGCGTAATCATCGCGTCGGCTGCGCGCACGTCTTCGTACATCACGGATGAAATCGTATTGAGCGTGTTGAACAGGAAGTGCGGCTGCACTTGCAACCGCAGGTTTTCGAGCTGCGCCAGCGCCAGCTTAGTCTGCAGCTCCGCCGTCGCCAGTTTTTCGGCCTCCGCGATCCGGTAGCGCTCGAACGCGTAGTAAGCCAGCACGATGATCGTATAGCTGAGGAGATCCTTCGAAAACTCCATCGGGTAGCGATACGTCATGATGCCGTAGTCGTACTCGCCGAGCCCCAACGCGGGAGCAAGAACTCTTCGGCTCAGAGCCATCATTGTGGTGTGAAGAAATGAGAAGAGAACAGCTCCGGAAAGATGCAGGGCGATTCGCCGCGCCCAGCCCTGGCATTCGAACAGATAGTAGCGCGCCAACAAGAAGATAAACGGAAGAAGCAAAAAGACGGAATAAACACCCGTGGCCTCTTCGAGCAGCCGCCGGCCAAACGTTCCCGCGTGCTGCCGCGAAAGATCGTCCAGGTACCGGTATTCAAACTCGACGACTAAGATCGCCGAGTAAATGAGGAAAAGCGCCGTCCAAACGCGGGCGCGCGACAGGCGTCGCGGTTTGACTTTCGATGGCCAAGTGGTCATGGACTCGGAATCTGCAGAAAGATTATGCGCCAACTTTGGGATAGCGGGAAGAGTCAGGAAAGCACGAGCTCGGGCTCGAAGTCGCTGGCTATTGCCGTAGCTGAGATTAGCGGCGCTGGTCGTTGGAAAAATCAATCGAACTTAGGAATGACACTCCAACCAAAATCAGGATGCCAATCAGAAGCAAGAAAACAATCACAGCAGTATCTCCTGAAGATTCACCGGAGAGAAGTGCAGGTTCGTTGCCAAAAGAACAGTGTGTGGTTTCAGTGAGTTACGCAAACTTCCGTATGCAGAAGAGTCGCCAAAAACGGACAAGTGTGGGAAGCTGCGCACGACACGCCGGTACTAAAACCAACAGGGTAGTACCCGCTGTTTTTAGCTTGTGACCTGCCTCTTCCTAGCTCTTGCTCAGTCGAATGGATCCGTCGCCGGTATGAATGGTCAGAGGCTGGCCGCCGCCATTCATCTTGCCGTGGATCTGCGAATTGCTGAATGTGCCCTCGACGGTTACCGGAATGCCCAGGCTGATGTGCCCGTCTCCGGTGCTGGCATCAATATTGGTCTGGAAGTCGGAGGGCAGCACGAGGTCCACGCTCCCGTCACCCGTGCGAATCGTCCAACTGGAAACCATCTTCGAGCCGGGCAGGACGCGCGTGTCCACGCTTCCATCTCCGGTCTTCACGTTCAGCGCATCAAACCGGCCTGCAATACGGACATGGCCGTCGCCGGTGTCGGCGTCCACTTTCCCGTCGAGGTCGCGCGCCTCAATGCTCCCGTCCCCGGTGCGCAGGCGAATGTCGCCCTTCAAGCTGTCCACCGTGATGCTGCCGTCATTCGTATGCAGATCGACGCTCCCGGTCAAGGAATTTGCTTTCACGGAACCATCCCCGGTGTGGATAAACACATTTCCATGGATGGAATCCGCTTGAACCGCGCCGTCGCCGGTTTCGACCTTCAGATCTGCCTCGCGCGGCATCCGGACTTCAATGTGCAATCCCCTGGTATTCTTGCCCCAATTCCAGTTCCAATGACCGGTAATGCGAGCGGTCAATTCCACAGTGTCGCCGTTCTGGCGGGACTCCACGGTGAGGTTCTTGCCCAGCTCGAAGCCATGGTATTCAACGCGGAATTCGACCTGTTTGGTGTCGCTGGTGGTGATGCGAACGCCGCCGTCATTGGTGTTCACCTGTACGTTGGCGCGGCCAGCCACCGTGTAGGACTTGACGACTTCTTCGGCCCGGACCTGGGGCGCGGCCAGGGTCGAAACCAACAGGGCAGCGCAGGCGATTCCCATCCAGATGGACCCTATGCGGGTAACGATGAGCTTCATAGCAGAAAGCCTCCGAAAAGTAGGGTTCTGACACAATATACGTCAGTCCAGGTGGAAATGTTCCCTGCTGGCCACCCCCGCCCTGCAGCGAAAGGAAGGGAATAGACACCCCGAGCTTGCACCCCGAGCTTGCACGTTGACTTGCCGGTGGTGGCGACCTAACATGGTCCGCACAGCGCAGGTCCCTCCTCATGATTGGCCAGACACTGGGCCATTATCGCATCCTCGAAAAAGTAGGCGCCGGAGGGATGGGTGTGGTCTACCGTGCCCGTGATGAGCAGCTTGATCGCGATGTGGCGGTGAAAGTTCTGCCCCCCGGCACCCTGAGCGACGACACGACCCGTCGGCACTTCCGCAAAGAGGCCATGGCCTTGGCCAGGCTCAATCATCCAAATATCGAAACCGTCTATGAGTTCGGCACGCAGGATGGGATGGACTTTCTCGTGATGGAGTACGTCCCCGGGAAAACGCTTGCGGATCGGCTTACCCGAGGGACGCTTCCAGAGAAAGAAGTGGTCGCACTCGGAATACAGATTGCTGCGGGGTTAGAAGAGGCCCACGAGCGCGGCATCGTGCACCGAGATTTGAAACCGGCAAATATCGCCATCACTGCGAAGGGGCGAGCAAAGATACTGGACTTTGGCTTGGCGAAGCTGTTGCGGCCTGTGAGCGAAGGAACAACGGAATTCTTTACCGACTCGCAAGCGGCCGCAGGCACGCTTCCATATATGCCACCCGAGCAGCTCATGGGTGATCTAGTGGATGCGCGCGCGGATATTTATACGATTGGCGCCGTGCTCTACGAGATGGCCACTGACCGCAGGGCCTTCCCGGAAGAGCTGACCTCTCGGCTCATGGATGCGATTCTTCACCAGCCCCCCGTCACGCCACGCGCACTCAACCCGCGCATCTCCACGGCGCTCGAGACCATCATCCTGAAGTGTTTGGACAAAGATCCCGATCGGCGCTACCAGTCCGCAAAAGAACTTCTCGTGGACTTGCAGCGGCTCGCGTCACCTTCTTCCAGCTACCCGCCGCCGCCTCGACCATCAGTTTGGGGCAGGGTTGCCAGGATGACCGCTTACGGCGCGGCTGGGTTGCTGACTCTTGCCGTAGGGCTGATAGCGATGAACGTCGGCGGACTGCGCGACCGGCTGATGGGCCGCACACGACCCGCGCAAATTCGTTCTATAGCGGTACTCCCCCTTGGAAACCTTTCCGGCGATCCACGGGAAGACTACTTCGCCGATGGTATGACAGAAGCATTGATCACGGAACTGGCGCAGATCGGTGGGCTGCGCGTGATCTCGCGTACTTCGGTGATGGTTTACAAAGGTGCTAAGAAGCCGCTGCCGCAGATTGCAAGAGAGCTGCAAGTGGATGCCGTTGTGGACGGTTCGGTACAACGCTCGGGAGACAAAGTACGAATTAACGCTGACCTCATCGAGGCTTCGACAGACCGTCACCTATGGGCGAAGAGCTACGAGCGAGATCTGCGCGATATTTTGACGCTACAGAGCGCGGTAGCCAGGGCGATCGCCGAGGAAGTTCAGATTAAGTTGACGCCGGCAGAGCAGGCCCGCCTAATCAAGTCTCGCCAAGTGAATCCCGAGGCATTCGAAGCATATCTTGCCGGCCGCTTCTATTGGAACAAGAGAACAGCTGAGGGATTAGAGAAGAGCATAACTTATTTCCAGCGGGCCATCAGCAAGGATCCCAATTATGCCCTCGCATACGCGGGTCTGGCGGATTCTTATCACGTGCTCCCTGAGTTGTCCGCCATCCCCGTCGAAGTGGCTTTCCCTAAGGCAAGATCAGCAGCACTTAAGGCGCTCGCAATTGACGATTCCCTCGGCGAAGCTCATTCCGCCCTCGCGAATGTCAAGGAGGACTACGACTGGGACTGGAAAGGAGCCGAGGAGGAGTATAAGAGAGCCATTGAGCTGAGCCCCGGGCAGGTACTGGCACACGCCTCGTATTCCAATCTCTTGCTCGAACTGGGGCGGTTACCGGAAGCCCTCTCGGAAGCCAGAGTCGCCCAGCAACTTGATCCACTCTCAGCCATGGCCAACGACAATCTTTCCGCCGTCTTATATTACGCCGGGCAATACGACCAAGCCGTTGAACAATGTCGGAAAACGCTGGACATCGACCCCCTGAGCCCTCAAGCGCACCGTCATTTAGGGCAGGTCTATGTCCAAAAGCAGTTCTATGGGGAAGCGGTTTCAGAGCTAAAAAAAGCGATGGAACTTTCGCGCGGAAGCACAGAAGCCATAGCGGAGCTCGGATACGTTTTCGGTGTCTCGGGAAAAAAAGACGACGCCCGACACGTATTGCTGGAGCTCAAGTCCGCCACTGATGCTTCGGCTTACCGGTTGGCCATCGTATACGTGGGCCTCGCGGAAAAAGAGAAGGCACTGGAGGCATTGAAAGAGGCGGTGAACCGCCGGTCTCCTGGAGTGGTCCATCTAAAGGTCTCGCCGCTGTTTCAAGAGCTCCGCTCTGACGAGCGATTTCAGGAGTTGCTGATCTACATGGGCCTCACTGATAGAGCCCGCAGCGGAAACTAATGGAGAGAAACTCTTGGCCTGGGTTTGTCTGAGACGTTTGCTCCCGAGAAACTTCGTAAGACATCACACGCGGCCATACCAAGGCACACCGAACAGACTTCCCGGCAGAATACTTAGTACATGGCAAACATACGCATCCAACTTCTCAGCTGGAAGGGGGTGATGTGTGGACCTTTTACCGCGCATGAACTCCAGGAGTGCCGGGTTGCTTCCGAAAACGGACTCAAGTTCTTGCAAACTAAATTCGGGCGGCTTCCTGTTTCCAAGAACATCGAGACTCTTTCCTTTTCCATCGAGAATGCTTTCTTTCAGATTTTCTGTATCCATGAGTTTAACTTTGTCGACCCTAAAACTATCTGGAACTCCCACGTCATTCCAAACTACCAGCCGCCCGATTTTAGGGTCCTCCGTCTCGCTTAGGACGAGCGTCGTCGAATGGTCATGGTCCCTGAGCAGGGCAAAAACTGTGCGATCAGAGTAGTAACTGAACATCGCGCAGTACAACTTAACGGAATCCAATATAGCTTGGATAATAAGTGCTCGATCCTTGCCTTCGATAAAATCCTGTGCTTCCAGCTTCAGCACCCCTGCTTTCAATTGTCCTTTGAGGCGCAGGGATCCGGTTCCACCCTCGAATTCTCCACTCGTGGCACCGCCGGAGGTCTGCGCGTATGCCGTTCCGGGTTTGACAAGGCCGAAGGCTAATCCTGTGGCTGTGGTCCTGATGAAGTCGCGACGTTCAAATGTCATTGGTTTTGTCCTTCCTGACATACATAGAGGCTAGTCCGAGTCTTTTAGGATAATCTGCCTTTTAATCGCGCAGTCTGGGGTTGTCAAGCGAATGTCTCCTCGCCCGGCGGTCGTAAAACCACCTCCTCAGCCGACGCCTGCATGGCGTCGTGGTTTCGTTGCTGTTGTATTTACCCAGTAGTGACGAGCTAGTGCCCAACAGGGGGTGCAAACGAGGGCCGGGGATAAGATTCTCTTCACGATTTTTCCCCGTTAGGTTCTTGGGACTTGTCACACAGATCGAAACCCACGTCGCAGGGACGATTTCGCTCCTTCGCGTCATGGTTTTCTGAATTAGAGTCCTTGGGCACGTATTGAGCAAATCGGGTGAGCCTGTTCGCGGAGAGCCGCGAATCCATCGTGTGCGAAGAACATCTGGAGAGGCGTTAGCGTTGGCCCTTGGCAGCATGTTTCTTGCCGGCGCCACTCGGTTTAGCGCGGAGCTTTTCCAGGAATTGTGCGGTGGGCAGGGTATTGATGACGTCGTGTTTTTCCAGCCAGCCTCGGCGGGCCATGGTTACCCCATATTGGATGAAAGAAAGGTTTCCGGTGCTGTGCGAGTCGGTGGAAATGACCACCTTGACGCCGCGGTCCTTGCACATGCGCAGGTACACGTCCTTCAGGTCGAGGCGGTCGGGGTAGGAGTTGCACTCCATGGCCACGCCGTGCATGGCGCAAGCCCCAAGAATCTTTTCCATGTGGTAGTCGATGGGATCGCGCCGCAGAAGCAGCCGCCCCGTGGGGTGAGCAATGATTTGAGTGTAAGGATTCTCGATGGCCGCGAGCATGCGGTCGGTCATGGCGGCGCGATCGAGATTGAAATACGAGTGGATCGAGCAGACCACTACCTCGAGCTGGGCAAGGATTTCGTCGGAGTAGTCGAGGGAGCCATCCTTGAGGATATCCACTTCGGCCCCTGCTAGCACCTGGATACCGAGGCCTTTGTCGTTGGCGGCGTGAATTCTCTTGATGTGCGCGGCCATGCGTTTTTCGTCGAGCCCGTTAGCCACGGTCACAGCTTTCGAGTGGTCCGTGATCGCGATGTACTGGTGCCCAAGCGCGCGCGCCGCTTCGGCCATCTCTTCGATGGAGTTTTTCCCATCGCTGGCTGTGCTGTGCATTTGCAGGTCGCCCTTCATATCCTTCAGCGTGACGAGATGCGGGAGCTTATGCTGTTCCGCCGCGGCGATCTCGCCCGTGTTCTCGCGGAGTTCCGGCGGAATGTAATCCAGCTTGAGCTTGGAATAGATTTCCTCTTCCGTGCGGCCCGCAACGCGCTTCTCGCCCTTCAGAGTCGCCAGTGCGTATTCGTTCAACGTGTAGCCCATGTCGTTCGCCCGGCCGCGCAGAGTGACGTTGTGTTCCTTAGAACCCGTGAAATACAGCAGCGCCGCCCCGAAGTTTTCTTTCTCGAGCAGCCGCACGTCAACTTGCAATCCATCCTGCAGCGTGAAGCTGACCTTGTTTTCGCCGTGTGCCAGCGTTTGATCGATGCCGGGAAAAGTCAGGATGTGTTTGGCGAGCGCGTCCACGTGGTTCTGCGAGGTGTGCCCGTCGGCAAGAGTGACAAGAAGATCCAGATCCCCCACCGTTTCTTTTCCGCGCCGCAAAGAGCCTGCGGGCGTCACCGAATCCACGGCTTTGCGCGCCGCCTTGATGTGCGCCGCGATCTGGTGTGCGGCGGCTTCCGCTTTGTCCAAATGAAAGCGCCCCGAGGATTTCTTAAACACCTCCACTGCTTTGAGAATGTTCTGCTCGCTCTTTTCCCCGAAGCCGGGCAGGTCGCGCAGCTTTCCTTCCTTCGCAAGCTTCTCCACATCCGCTACGGTGCCTGCTTTGAAATTTGACCAGAGGAACGCAACCTTTTTCGGACCCAGCGACTGCAGCTGCAGCAAATCCAAAATTGTCGCGGGATATTTCTTCAGCAGTTTCTTGCGCAGCGCGTAGTCGCCGGTCTTCACGATTTCTTCGAGATGTTCCACCATGCGATCGCCGATGCCCGGAAGTTCCTTGAGCTTCTCCGGTTCCTTGACCAACTGTTCGATGGATTCCGGCAGGCCGTCGATCAGTTCCGCGGCCTTCTCGTAGCTGCGATACCGGCCGATGATCGCGCCATCAATTTCCAGAAGCTGCGCGGTCTCGCGGAGAATACGTGCGATTTGTTTGTTGTCCATGCCCAGAGATTATAGAGCCATACACCGCCGCGAAGAAGGGTGAAGGGAACCGTATACGCTCTGCCGACTCCAGCTGGCGCGCCGCACGACTGAGTTCTTGGGCCCGCCCGCGTAAGCTATTTTATTCAGAACACTATGACGCCTTGAATTTCAGCCAGCCGCATGCCCGGCGCGGAACCTTCCCAGCGTTCCGAAGTGCGTCATAGCACGACACTTCTACAGCGCACGCGATTGTCGCTCCTTGTCGCTTGCGATGTTCGAGCAGACTCCGTAGGTTTCACGCAGGGTCCACATTCGAAAATCTGAATCTATCCGGAGGCTTACAATGAAGCGCATCTGCATTCTATTGGTCATGGCTGGTTTGGCCGCTCTGGGCGCGAATGCCCAGACCGTCACGGGCAGCGGCGTTATGGCTGGTGCGGTCGTCGTGAATTGCGACCAGGGCCAGTCGCTCAATAGCACCCTCTCCAGACTGGACAAGCACTCCCCGGTCACCGTTTTGGTGAAGGGGACCTGCACCGAATTCGTCCAGGTCAACGGATTCGAGGGCCTCACCCTGAAAGGTCTGCCGGGCGCCACTTTACAACAGCCCAGTACGGATCCAGGCAATGGCCTCATTATTCAGGTCTTATTGATCGAGGCTTCGCGCAGCATCACCATCGATGGGTTCGCCATTCACTCTAAGGCATCCGCGTTGTGGGACATCGGGATTGGACGGAACAGTATCGATGTCCAGCTCCGCAACCTGACCGTCGACGGCCCCAGCGCGTTTGGGATCTTTGTCTACGAGAGTAGCCAAGTGTCGCTCGCGCGCGTGACCGCCCGCGACCCCGGGTTTGCCACGGTTGGCGTCGTCGACGTCTCCGACGTGCACATCGAGAGCTGCCTGTTTGAGAACTCGACAGGCGCGCTCTGGCATGAGGGCCTGTTTATCGGCTCGGGACACGTCACTATGCAAACCACCACCATTCGCAACATGCAGGTCGGCATCGACATCGGGAAAAGCGGGAACGTTGATATACAAAGCTTCAGCTCCTACTTCCCAATCAGCATGCCAACTGATGTGATAATCGAGAGTCCCGCCGGGACCAACTTCTACGGCGTTTCGGTTGGAAGTGGCTCCGTGCTCGGCCTGGGCGACACCAAGCTCCGCATCATCAATCCCGGCCCGCCCTGGGGTGGGAACACTGCGGGCGTGTTCGTTTCCGACGGCGGCACGCTGACCGCTGGCGCCAACCTGGTCATCTCGGGCAGCCATGGTCAGGGCGTCTTCGTGAGCAACAACTCTCATGCGAGTTTGGCCGGTTCAAGCATTACGGGGAGCAGTCACGGTGGTTTGGTTGTCACCAACCTGTCCACAGTCGCAGTGGGGACGGGGACGAATCCTTTGACCCAGATCAGTGGGAACGGGACGGATCTGTTCTGCGATTCGAGATCGTTGATAACGGGCGGAGCCAACATTGCCAATGCCACTACCGTGCAGTGCGGCAACCTGCTCGCTGGCGACACCGTGCCCGTACCGTAATCGTAGACACGCTGTTCGACAACGTCTACATCGGCCAGTGACTCATCACGCTGCAGTAGAGACGATTCGGCGTCCCCATGGGTGAGATTTTGGGCGGTTGCAGCGAACAACGCAACCGAAGCGGCTGCAATCGCCCAGTTGTCCCAAATTTAGTGATGAAGGAGTTTTCGTTGAAAGACAGCGGCGCAAGTCATCGACTAGAAGTGCAAGCCTTCCTGATCCTCGAGAGAGTAGCCGACTCGAAGGAGTTCGTTGTATCGGTTCTTCTTCAAGCGGAAGGGCAATTCATCGGGAAAACTTCTCTTGGAACTGTCGCTGAGGGTAAGGAAATCAAGCTCTCCCTGCGCTGGGACCAGCCGAACCAGCGATTCGTGGCCAGCTCTCAAGTACGCGGGGCCGTACCCGTCGTGTCGTTCATACCATTTGGCGCGCGAGGTGCGGACGTCACTTGTCATGTGACTTGCACCCAGCACTGCGCTTTTGACAACGCGCATCGCACAGAGTAGAAGCAGACAATATTGAATCCGAGCGGGGTTCATTCCTGGATCCAGAAGTCGCTCGCCCACAAGAGACGAAGGCGTCACTAATGCCCCGAGCGGCAGATGTAGCGCCGCGACGCCAATGCCGAACGAATCTTAGGTGCTCGTAAATCAATGGTAGCTCAGCACAGTCCGACACAAACAAAAATGGCCGGCAGAGGGGCGCTCCCTGCCGGCCGAATGATTCCTGGCGCTCTCAACCGCCAGGTTTCGAAACATTGGCCGCCTGGGGACCTTTCGGCCCCTGGACGATTTCGAACTCGACGGTGTCTCCCTCTTGCAATGTGCGGTATCCATCCCCGGTGATTGCGGAATAGTGAACGAAAACGTCTGGGCCATCATCGCGCCCGATGAAGCCATATCCTTTCGAATTATTAAACCATTTTACGGTTCCTTGCACTTCGATTGCCTCCTGACAGGCATTCATAAATTTTCGTCCCACGGCGGCGAGTGGACATTCTCAGCACCGTTTTATGAATACAAATTGCGCGGAGTCTACCAGAATCAAAGTGCGAGTCAAGAGAACATTCTTAATTTATAGCAAAGATAAGTACTCACAAATGTGTATAAAATCGATTTAACGAACGTCAGCGAGGAAATCGTTTTCCCGTGGCAAGGAACCGCAGATAGTAGAGAATCCCGGCGATGGATTTTGCGTCGCGCAGCTTGCCGCCCCGGATCATCTCTTCCAGTTGCTTGCGGTTATAGGCGCGGGAAACAATTTTCTCATCCTCTTCGGGTTCGGCCACCCCGGCGGTCAGCCCTTCCGCCAGGAGGATGAACATGCGTTCTTCCAGAAAACCAGGGGTGGGAAAGACGTCCAGGAAGATACGAAATTTCCGGGCGCGGTACCCGGTTTCCTCGATCAACTCGCGGGCGGCGGCCTTGCGGGGGCTCTCCCCCGCATCGATCCGGCCCGCCACCAATTCCCAGAGGTATTGCCGCGCGGCATGGCGATATTGGCGAATCATCAGGATGCGCCCGTCGGGCAAAACGGGGAGCACGACGACGGAGCCCGGGTGTGTGATGACTTCGCGTATCGCGCGTACGCCGCTGGGCTCAATGACTTCATCCCGGCGGATTCCGAAGATTTTGCCCTGATAGATGATCTTGCTTCTCAGAATTTTTGCGCCGCGCGGCAGTTTGGTGGGCATGGGTCCTCGTTAATAGCCGGTGGCATTTTAGCCGAAGACGAACTGAAGAACACACCTGGAAGTGTGTGCTACTGTAACTTCCTGGCGCCGGGCAGGAATCCGGCGTGTGCACGAGCAAGCCGAGATGCCGATAAACACCATCATCGTGGATGACGAAAAGCCGGCGCGCGACGAGCTGGCCTTTCTGTTGAAAGGCTTTCCGGAAATCAACGTGATCGGGCAGGGAAAAAACGGCGTGGAAGCCGTTGCCTTGATCAAGGAGCACTCGCCGGACCTGGTATTTCTGGATGTGCAGATGCCAGGACTCGATGGATTTGGCGTTTTGAAAAAGCTCGTCGAACGAAAAATGAAAGTGCCGCACGTGGTTTTTGCGACCGCGTTCGATCACTACGCCGTGCAGGCGTTCGACGTGAACGCCGTGGACTACGTTTTGAAACCGTTCGACAAGGCGCGCATTTCGAAAGCCATCCAGCGCGCGCGCCGGGAGATCGAGGCGCAGACGAGCCCGACCGAGCGGCTGGAACAATTGGTGCTGCAGCTCGGAGCGGCGAGGCAGACGTCCGCGCCGCCGGTGAAGCTACTGGTGAAATCGCAACAGAAGCTGCTGCTGGTGGACGGGGATGACATGGTGTTTGCCTCGATCCAGGATGGATTGATTTCCGTTTCCGCGCGCGAAATCGAAGGCACCTCGAATTACCGCACACTGGAAGAATTAAACGCCGCGCTCGATTCCGAATCTTTCTGGCGCCCGCACCGTTCGTACCTGGTGAACATTCATCACATCAGAGAAGTCGTGCCGTGGTTCAAATCCGGCTACATGCTGAAAATGAACGACAAGAAGCATACCGAAATTCCCGTCAGCCGCGCCCAGATCCGCCGCCTGCGCGAACTTTTTAAGCTGTAGAGCACCTGTGCTACTGTCTGCGTCTCGTATCAACAAGACAAAATATCTCTTGCAAAATGCTTCAGATCTGGTATGCTATTTGTAGGGCAAGTTGCGGCTCACGCGACTTGCCCTTTTTCTTTTTGCGGTTGGCCTGCCTCAGTTTCCTTTTTCCCTTGTAGGGGCGCAGCGTGCTGCGCCCCAGCTTGGCTAGCCGTCAACTTCACCTTCTCGGCCCGCTCCCGTACTCTCTCGCCGTGCCCGGGTGTCCCAAATCGTTGTAGGCACGTTGTAGGGGCACGATAAATCGTGCCCTGCTTTTTTCTTCTCTTGGACTGTTAACCGTCGACTGTCAACTTTTCTTCGATATTCCCGCTCTGGATCGGAATATGAAAAACAAAAAACCGAACGCCGAACAACTCTGGAAACACCTGGAAGACGATCTCGTGCCGCGCCTGCGCCTTTCCGTGATCGACCGCGCCGTCTATTCTCATCTCCTGCGGCACAGCCGCCTGGAAGGGCGGCTCCGCCTCCGCTTTTCGATTGCCCGGATCGCCCACGGAACTCGCCTCGGCGGCACGGCTACGCGCCGTGCCGTGCGCCGCCTCGTGGCGCAAGGCGCTTTGCGTGTTGTGGAACGGGGGAAGGCCGGCCACTTGTTCGAGGTGCGCTTGCCCGAGGAGATTCGCGCTGCCCGCGGACCAGTGCGGCTGCGGCCGCCCCGTGCCATCAACCTCGAGGAAACGGATTTCCTGCAAAGCAAGACGCTGCGCCAACCATCCACGTGCGGGAGAGAGGCCGATGCTTTTATTGTCTCCGCCTGCTCACCGCCCGGACGCAGTGCCTCGACCATGTTGTGCCAAGCGTCCGGTTCGGGCGCAATTCCTACCGCAACCTGGTCTCTTGCTGTATGGAATGCAACTCAAGAAAGGGACAAAGCCCCGCCGAGGATCTTCTTCGCTGGCTCTACCGCGAGCGGCGCTTGACCCCCATGGAACTTGCCCAGCGCCTCCGCGCCCTCGACGCCCTCGCCTCCGGCAAGCTCCCGCCTCCGTTTGCCCTGCCTGACCCGCAGGCAGGCTGCGCCCGCAATGCGCTCCCCCGCAAAGGCCGCCCGCCACTTCGCCTTGCAAACCCGTAGCAGACTATACTGTTTTACTTTGAGGCTGGCGGGAGTTTCGCAGCCTCACCTGCCGCGCCGACATTCGGAGCGGCCGGGCATGAAGTACGTGGGCTACTGGTGTTTGCCCGAAGGAGAAACAATGCAGAAGCGCAAACTTGGAAATAGCGGCCTGGAAGTTTCGGCCCTGGGGCTCGGCTGCATGGGAATGAGCTTTGGCTACGGCCCGGCCGGAGACACGCAGGAAATGATCTCAGTCATCCGAGCAGCCGCGGAACGCGGCGTAACATTCTTCGATAGTGCGGAAGTCTACGGCCCATTCACAGACGAAGAACTCGTGGGTGAAGCCCTCGCGCCCTTCCGTGAGCAAGTGGTGATCGCCACCAAGTTCGGGTTCAAACTTGATCCGAACACCGGCAAACAGGCCGGGCTAGATAGTCGGCCAGAGCATATCAAGGAAGTTGCCGAGGCCTCCCTCAAGCGGCTCAGGACCGATGTCATCGATTTGTTCTATCAGCACCGCGTTGACCCCAACGTGCCGATCGAAGACGTTGCAGGAGCGGTGAAAGAGCTGATTCAGCAAGGCAAGGTGAAGCACTTCGGACTTTCGGAAGCAGGCGTGCAGACCATTCGTCGCGCACACAAAGTTCAACCCGTCACCGCACTGCAGAGCGAATATTCGCTCTGGTGGAGAGAGCCTGAAGCGGAGGTGATCCCGACACTGGAGGAACTCGGGATCGGGTTCGTACCATTTAGCCCTTTGGGCAAGGGCTTCCTCACAGGACAGATCAGCGAAGATACGCAGTTCGACAAAAGCGATTTCCGCAACGTCGTCCCGCGCTTTACGCCGGAGAACCGGAAAGCAAATCAGGCTTTAGTGGATCTGGTTCGCAGGATCGCGGAACGGAAGAAGGCAACACCTGCTCAGATCGCGCTCACTTGGCTGCTCGCGCAGAAGCCGTGGATCGTGCCGATCCCGGGGACGACCAAGCTGCATCGGCTCGAAGAAAACATCGGAGCAGTTAATGTGAAGCTTTCGCCCGAAGATCTGCGCGAAATCGAGGACGCCGCCTCGAAGATTAAGGTGGTAGGCGCTCGGTACCCCGAAGAGCTGCAAAAAATGGTGGGCCGGTGAGCGGCAGAGTGACAAGAGTTGCTTGGGAGAATTATTAGAACCGGAGGGCACATGCCAACGCGAAACGATGCTCTAAGAAACCGCCTTTCCCGTTCTCGCGAAATTAACATCAGCGTGACCGGCAGAAAGTCCGGACGCCTTATCTCCATCCCCGTCTGGTTCGTATTGGACGACGACAAGCTTTGCCTCCTGCCGGTACTGGGGTCGGATACACAGTGGTACAAGAACGTGCTCAAGAAGCCGTCCATTCGGATCGAAGCGGGGGGAGCAGAGGCTGAAGTCAAGGTTGTTCCTATCACTGAGGCCAAACAGGTCTCGTCCGTAGTCGACAAATTCCGCAACAAGTACGGGGCCAACGATGTGAAGAAGTACTATTCAAAGTTCGACGTTGCCGTTCTCGCTCAGATGCGCTGACGGTGCGCCTTCACCGTTGCCGATCAGGCCCGCCGCAAGGCCCGAGGATTAGCGATAAATTGTATTCACGTACGTTTGCGTTCTCCATTCGCTGTATCACTTCGGCCGGTGGCGGCGTCGCCAGCCATGACGCACATCGCCATTCAGGAAAAGCTCGACGGGAAGGTTGTCGACTGGATGGAACAGGTCGGTGACGAGCAATATCGGAAGTGATCGGTTCCCATGAGCGTCACCGCCGATTGCTCCCGCCTCCCTTGCCCTGCCTGAGCGGCAGGCAGGCTGCGCCCGCTAAGCCAGCGGCCAACTAGAAAATAGAAATTAGAAATTAGAGAAGGGACAAGAGAAAGACCACACCCTTCGATCCTGAAAAGTCATCCGGGACGCAAAATACGCACTGCGACGAAGGTTCAGCGCCTACTTCGCCAACAATCCATGGTTGTGGTTGTAGCTGATCACGCGCGTCACCTTCCATGCGCCGTCCTTGTTACGCAAGTGCCGATATGGCCGGGGGCCGCGCCTGATCCGCAGCCTGTCGCGGGGCCGGAGGAGAGTCACTGGTGGCCAACAGGCCCTGGTGGGCCTGGTGGGTTTACTGTGTACCACGTATCTCGGCCTACGATGACGGTGTATTCGCCAGAGGGAAAGAATACGGGCGCTGCGGTGGTGGTGTTTCCTGGCGGGGGCTATGAAGATCTGGCCATCGACCTGGAAGGCACGGAGATCTGTGACTGGCTGGTGTCCAAGGGGATCACCTATGTACTGCTGAAATATCGCGTGCCGGGTGAGGAATACTACCCGAAGCCGGCACCGTATCCGAAATCGGGGCCGTATCCGGAATCACCGATGGCGTTGGAAGATGCGCAGAGGACGATGGGGCTGCTGCGCCTTCACGCCGCGGAGTGGCACATCGATCCGCACAAGATTGGTGTGCTTGGGTTTTCGGCGGGCGGGCATTTGTCGCCAGCGATCAGCACGCATTTCGCAAAGCGTTTGTACCCGGCTGTCGATGCCGCCGACAAAGAAAGCTGCCGCCCGGACTTTGCGGTGGCTATCTATCCGGGACATCTGTCGCTTTCCGCGGCGGAATGGGATGCTGAGCAAGGCACCAAAAAGTATGTGATCCGTCATCCGCCGACTGCCGATAAAGATCTTGCGTTGAATCCCGATGTTCCTGTCACCAACCAAACGCCGCCTACGTTTTTGCTGCAGGCGGAGGATGACCCCGTAGACGGCGTAGAGAACTCGCTGGCTTACTACATTGCGCTGAAGAAGGCTGGGGTTCCAGTGGAGATGCATTTGTATGCGCAGGGCGGGCATGCGTTTGGGCTGCGGCGCACGAAGTTTCCGATAACGGGATGGCCTCAGTTGGTGGAGACGTGGCTTGGGACGATCGGAATGATTTCGCAGTAGGGTTCTTCTTTCCAAACTGGCCCGGCACTCGATCCTCGCCTGCTTTCTGCTCCTCGGCTGGCCGTGTTAGCATCATGCGTACCTTCTTCATGGCAAGCGCAAAGCGCTTGACGCGTACACTTTTGGTGCGGCCGCAGAGCGGCCGACGATACGATGGATTTTTCGCTTAACGACCACCAAAAACTGATTCGCGATACCGTCCGCCAATTCATGGAGGCGGAAGTGCGCGCGTCCGTCAAGGAGATGGAGAAGGCGGAAAAATTTCCGGCGGAGGCCATCAAGAAACTGGGCGAGATGGGCTGCTGCGGGATGCTCGTGCCGGAAGAGTGGGGCGGGCCGGGATTCGACACGGTTTCGTATGTGCTGATGCTGGAAGAAGTGGCGCGCGTGTTCACGGCGCTGTCCACGGCGATCAGCGTGACGAATTCGGCGGTGCAGGCGCCGCTTCTGCTGTTTGGCACCGAGGCGCAAAAGAAAAAATATTTGCGCCGCATGGCGACGGGAGAAACGCTTGGCGCATTTTGTTTAACGGAGCCGGCGGCAGGTTCCGACGCCGCGGGAATTCAGGCGCGCGCAGTGCGCGTTGGCGATGGCTATAGACTCAACGGAACGAAAACCTGGGTGACGAATGGCAGCGTAGCCGGAGTGCTCCTGGTGTTTGCGAAGACCGATCCCGACGCGGGCGGGAAGGGCATCAGCGCGTTTCTGGTGGAACCGGGATTTCCCGGCTTTCGCGCCGGGCGGCATGAGGACAAGATGGGGCAGCGGTCGTCGCCGTCGGTCGAAATTTTGCTGAATGATTGCGTGGTGCCAGTGGAGAACCGGCTCGGCGCAGAGGGGCAGGGGCTGAAGATTGCGCTGAGCGCGCTGGACGGCGGGCGAATTGGGATTGCGGCGCAGGCGGTGGGCTTGGCGCAGGGGGCGCTGGAAGAAACGGTGAAGTACGCAAAGCAGCGCGCGGCGTTTGGGAAGAAGATTGCGGAGTTTCAGGCGATTCAGTGGATGATTGCGGACATGCAGACGGAGATTGAGGCGGCGCGGGGGCTGACGCATTATGCGGCGTGGCTGAAGGACGCGCATCCCACGAAAGTGGGCGCAAGTGCTTCCAAGGCCAAACTTTATGCCAGCGAGATGGTGAACCGCGTGGTGTACAAGGCGGTGCAGGTGCATGGCAGCGCAGGGTATTCGCGGGAAACGGATGTGGAGCGAATGTACCGCGACGCGCGTGTGATTACGATTTATGAGGGGACGAGCGAAGTGCAGCGGATGATCATTGCGCGCGAGCTGCTTGGTAAGGCTAGTTGAGATGTAGAGGCCGGGCTTTAGCCCGGCGCTGTCGCTTATAGTGGCCGGTCTTCAGACCGGTGCTTTTCTTTCGGAGACGCGCGATGAAGGAGGGGCAGATGATCTCTGGCGCTCATGTCATTGTTTACAGCAAAGATGCGGAAGCGGACCGGGCCTTCTTTCGCAAGGCTCTCGGACTCAAGTCTGTGGATGCGGGCCACGGCTGGCTAATCTTCGCGCTGCCGCCGGGTGAGGCCGCATTCCACCCGTCCAGTGAGAATGGCCCGCATGAACTCTATTTCATGTGCGACAGCCTGAAATCGGAGATGGCCTCACTCGGTAAGAAAGGTGTGAAGTGCTCTAAGGTTGAAGAAGCGCGATGGGGTTCGATTACGAAGATGAAACTGCCTGGCGGAGGGGAAATTGGCCTCTATCAGCCAAAGCATCCGACGGCGTTAGGGCTCGGAACGAAATGAGGCACGCGACGAATTAGAACGCCAGCAGGAGCACAGCCAGAATGGCTGTGCCACTCAGAAAAGAAAGATTTTAACGCAGAGGGCACAGAGAGCGCAGAGTTGAAAGAGAAGAGGGTCGAAGATTGACGACAGGGGCTGAAGGAAAAAAGAGCCGAGTCTTGAGCGGGATGCGGCCGACGGGGCGGCTGCATATTGGGCATTACTTTGGGGCGCTGCAGAATTGGGTGCGGTTGCAGAATGATCCAGCGTATGAGTGCTTTTACTTTATTGCGGATTGGCATGCGCTGACGAGCGACTACGCGGATACCTCGGCGATTGCGGAGAACACGCTGCAGATCATGATCGATTATCTGGCGGCGGGGCTGGATCCGCAGAAGAGCGTGATTTTTCAGCAGTCGGTGATTCCGGAGCATGCGGAGTTGCATTTGTTGTTGTCCATGGTGACGCCCCTCGGATGGCTGGAGCGGGTGCCGACGTATAAAGAGGCGCTGGAGAACGTCAAGGACAAGGATCTGCACAATTACGGGTTTTTGGGCTATCCGGTGTTGCAGACGGCAGACATTGTGATTTACAGCAAGGAAGGCGCGCCGCTGGTCGTGCCGGTCGGCGAGGATCAGGTCTCGCACGTGGAGATTTCCCGCGAAATTGTACGGCGATTCAATCTCTTTTATGGATTCGAACTGGACGAGGCTCTGCGGAGCAAGAGTTCGGCGGGCCTTTGCGGAAACTTCTGCCTGGCCCTGGGAATTCATGGAAACACGCTCTCCATGCTCGATTTTCCGCTGGGATCGGAGAAGTGGGCCGAGTTTGTCTCGCGCGTGAGAGCACGCATATTGGAAATAGGGATTGATAACGCCATTGAACACCTGAAGGCCGGGGCAGTGGCCGACATGGTCAAATTTGCGCCGGTGTTGCAGGAGCCGGAAGTAAAGCTGACGCTGACGCCGAGGATCCCCGGGACGGACGGGCGGAAGATGTCGAAGAGTTATGGGAATGCGATTACTTTGAGCGAGAGCGACGCGGACATTCGTGCGAAGACGAAGGTGATGGTGACGGACCCGGCCCGGAAGCGGCGAACGGATCCCGGAAATCCGGACGTGTGTCCGGTGTATGACTGGCATAAACTGTTCTCGACGCGAGAAACGCTGAAATGGGCCGCGGAGGGTTGCCGGACCGCGGGGATTGGATGCATCGAGTGCAAGGCGAAGATGGCGGATCATTTGATTGAGTGGATTGCGCCAGTGCGGGAACGGCGCGTTGATTATGAGAAGCATCCCGGGCAGGTGCTGGAGATTTTGGATGAAGGGTCGAAGAAGGCGCGGAAGGTGGCAAAGGGAACGATGGAGCGGGTGAGGGAGGCGGTTTTTGGGTGGGAGAAGAAGAGGAAAGAGATTGAAGGCACGGCGGGGAGCGTGAAGGCATGAGGGGGAAAAGGGGAATTATCTGTCCATATCGTCAGACTTGATTGCGGACCCCACTGTGGGCAGAGGACGGAGGTGTTATGCGATGTGTCCGATGGGCGATAGGGGTTTCTTCGATCGTATTTTGCGGCGCGCTGGCAGCGCCGGGAATTTCGATTGAGCAGTCAGCATTGGCTACCAAACCAACTCCGCTGATCCTGGCAGCAAACGACGGCGAACGGCGAGAATTCCGAACGCGGCCCGGCGTGACTTTCACGGTGAAGGTTGATCCCAAGAATGGCGGCTCCGAACACATGGCTGCCGTGACGGAAGACATGGCGCCGGGAGATCGAATTCCCCTCCATCGTCATCCCCATGCGGATGAACTGATTCTTATTCAAAGTGGAACCGGAAGAGTGACACTGGGAGACAAGGTGCAAAAAGTCCACGCGGGCGGGATCGTATTCATTCCCAGCGGCACATGGATCGGCATGGAGAATATTGGCAAGGACCACTTAACGCATGTTGATATCTGGTCGGCACACGGGTTCGAGGAATACATGCGAGCCATTTCGGCGCCGGCTGGCAGTCCCATCGCCCCATTATCAAAAGCTGAGGTAGAGGAGCTTCGCAAGAAGTACTCGCATTACGGTGCTTGGCAGTAAGAGGGAAAAAGAAGGAGGGGGCACGATGTATCGTGCCCCTACAAAGGCGAGGCAAAAGAGCACAGCCAAGATTGGCTGTGCCACGCAAGAAAGAGAAAAATGGCGACGCCGTACAAAATTAATATACCGATGTATGAGGGGCCGCTGGACCTGCTGCTGGATTTGATCAAGCAGCAGAAGATGAATATTCACGATATTCAGATTTCGAAGATCACGGCCCAATACCTCGATTACTTGCACAAGCTGGAAGAGTTGGACGTGGATGTGTCTTCGGAATTTATTTATATGGCGGCGACGCTGATCTACATCAAGAGCAAGATGCTGCTGCCGCCGGATCCGCTGGCGGGGCCGGAAGAGGCCGAGGATCCGCGGGCGGATTTAGTAGAGCGGCTCGTGGAGCACGAGAAGTTCAAGAATGCGGCGCAGCTTTTGTATCAGAAGCAGCAGATTGAAGAGAACGTGTGGTCGAAGCCGGACAAGTCGCTCTATAACGACGAAGGGACCGAGGGCGATTTGGTGGTCTCGCTCGTGGATTTGGTGCGAGTGTTCCAGCAGGTGCTGGAGCGGCGGAAGGAAGTCTCGCGGATCGAGCTGCGGCACGAAGAGTTCACCGTGGCGCAGATGATCGCGCAGATCCGGGCGCAGATCCTGGCGAGCGCGGACAATGCGGTGAATTTGGTGCAGTTTTTTGAGGCTTGCCCTTCGCGGCACGCGATGATTGTGGCGTTCCTGGCGGTGCTGGAGATGGTGAAGCTGCAGGCGGTGGCGCTGGCGCAGGAGAAGCAGTTTGGAGAGATTCTGGTGCGGAAGCACAAGATGTTTGATTTGGCGTTTGATGAGAGCGGCGGGATCAAGCAGATTGATGAAGAATACAGATAGTCGACAGTCGACAGTTGAAAGTTGAAGGTCAAAAGAAAGAAAAAGATAACGCAGAGACGCTGAGGGCGCTGAGGATTCGCAGAGAAGAGAAAACGACATGACGAACGAAGAGAGACGAGCGGCACTGGAAGCGATTATTTATGCGGCGGATGAGCCGGCGACGATCGAGCAACTAGCGCGGGCGCTGGGGGAAGAGAAATTGGCGGTGCAGGCTTCGCTGGATGAGCTGGTGGCGAGCTATGCGAGCGAAGAGCGCGGGATCGAGATTCGCAAGGTGGGGGGCGGATACAAACTGTTCACCAAGCCGCAGCAGCATGACGTGGTGCGGCGGTTCATCAAGAACTTGCGGCCGCCGCTGCGGCTCTCGATGCCGGCGCTGGAGACGCTGGCGGTGATTGCGTACAAGCAGCCGGTGACGTCGCCGGAGATTTCGGAGATTCGCGGGGTGAATACGGCGGGGGTGATCAGCACGCTGCTGGACAAGCATTTGATTACCACGGCGGGGCGGAAGGAAGTGATGGGGCGGCCGATCCTGTACAAGACGTCGAAAGAGTTCTTGCTGCGGTTTGGATTGAGTGATTTGGATGAGCTGCCGAGCTTAAAGGAGTTTGAGGCGCTGGCGCGGGAAGCGCTGGGGAGCGATGAGGGGTTTGCGCCGGCGGAAGGGCCAGCCACAAACGAATCGAACATTGGAGGCGAGGCGACGGCGAGCGCGGCGATGGAAGCACGAGAGGAATTGCTGGAAGAGACGGCGGCGAATAATGAGGGGATGCCGGAGGCGGAGAGCGGCGAGGTGCGTAAGGCGGCGACGGCGGGGGAGTAGGAAAGAAGGCTAAGGGAAGAGACGGGAAGTTCGCCGAGATTCGGATGAGAACCGATGGAAGAGAAGTTGATTTGTCATGACCAAAGACAGGCGTGTCATACTCCAATTTGCGGCCATCGGGTTCGCGGTTGCCGCCGCGATTGTAGTGTATTCGGTCCTTACGGATTCCTCACCTCCTCCTCCTCCGAATATTCCGTTGCTACTGGCTATGATAATTCTTTGTCCCCCTTCTCTACTGGGCATAGCCTGCATTCACTGTGAAATAGGCACGGGGGGCTTCTATTTCGTCTGGTTTTTCGTTGGGGTATTTAACTTCGTCCTCTACGGGGTTGTCGGAGCGGCCTACCTCCGATTGAGGAGAAGAGCGGGGGGAACCGCAGCCAGCTAGGGCACGCCGTCGCAGGCAAGGAATAAGCAACGGCCCGCTTCAGAAGGCGGGCCCTACACAGAAAGACCAAGAAAAGACAAAAAGGAAAAATGGAAGAAAGACTGCAGAAGATTATTGCGCGGGCGGGGATTGCTTCGCGGCGGCATGCGGAGCTGCTGATCCTCAGTGGACAGGTGAAGGTGAACGGGCGGGTGGTGCGGGAGCTGGGGACGAAGGCGGACGCGGCGAAAGACCGGATTGAGGCGGCGGGGAGAGTCGTCGAATCGAAGGAAGGGCGGCGCGTATACATTTTGTTGAACAAGCCGCCGGAAGTGGTGTCGGCGATGGCGGACCCGGAGGGGCGCAAGACGCTGCGAAACTTTTTGCGGGGATTGCCGGAGCGCGTGTTTCCGGTGGGGAATCTCGAGTATGCGGCATCCGGGCTGGTGTTCATGACGAATGACGGCGACCTGGCGGCGGAGATGCTGAAAAATTGGGCGCACCTGGAGCAGGTCTATCACGTCAAAGTGAAAGGAATGCTGACGCTGCCGGACCTGGAGCGGCTGGGAAAAGAGATTGGCGTACGGATGCAAACGGTGCGGCAGCCGGACGCATCGCGCGGACGCGCCCGCCACGGCGGGCCCGCCACGGCGGGCAGGCGGGCGGCGAATTTCTGGTACGAAGTGCGGATGCGGGATTCGAAGAAAGAAGAGATGCGGCGCGTGCTGGTCAAGGAGATGCATCCGGTGGAGAAGTTGAAGCGCATCGGGCTGGGGCCGCTATCCGTGGAGGGAATACCTCGGGGGAGATATCGGTTGATTGAACAGAAGGAAGCGGAGGGATTGCGAAAGTTTGAAAAGGGCGGCGAGGAAAAGCAGAAGGTCAGCGGAATTAGGGACCACCGTCCGCACAGAGAACGCAGGGAAGAGAGAAAAGCACCGGTCTGAAGACCGGCCACTACAACCCCACGCTGGAGAAACCGCGCTGAATGGCTACCGAACGATTGCAGAAAATCATGGCGGCTTGCGGGGTTGCGTCGCGGCGCAAGGCGGAGGAGATGATTACGGCGGGGCGGGTGACGCTTAATGGAGCCGTGGTGACGGAGCTGGGTACGAAGGCCGATGCGGAGCGGGACCAGATCTGCGTGGATGGAAAGCCGCTGATGAGACCGGAGCGGCTTCTTTATTTTCTGCTGCACAAGCCGAAGGGATACGTGACCACGGTCAGCGATCCGGAAGGACGATTGACGGTGATGGAGCTGATGAAGAAGTGTCCAGAGCGTGTGTATCCCGTGGGGCGGCTGGACTATGCCAGCGAAGGTTTGCTGTTGATGACGAACGACGGGGCGCTGGCGCAAAAGCTGATGAAGGCGGGTTCGCACGTGCCGAAGACGTATCTGGTGAAAATCAGCGGAAAGCCCGGTGAGAAGGATCTCCAGCGTTTGCGAGCGGGAATTACGATTGAGCTGGAAGATGGGAAGCGAGTGAAGACTTCGCCCGCGAAGATTCGCCTCGTGGAAGATGGGGCCAATCCTTGGTACGAGGTGATTCTGATTGAGGGGCGCAATCGGCAGATCCGGAGAATGTTTCAGCGAGTGGGGTTTAATGTGGAAAAGATCAGGCGGGTGCGGTTGGGGCCGTTGGTTTTGGATGTTCCGCCGGGGAAATTTCGCCCGTTAACGAAGGGGGAAGTGGAGCAGCTGAAGAATTTGTAGCAGTAAGAGAATGGCCACGGCGCAGGGGCAGAGAGCTGGCTGCAAAACAGCGAGAGAAGTAGAATAGAAGAGATGACACGGACGATTGAAGAGCTGATTCCGGATTACCTGCGCGGATTACCTGTTTACGTTCCGGGAAAACCAATTGAAGAAGTGGAACGCGAGCTGAAGATTCAGGCGGTGAAGCTCGCTTCGAATGAGAATCCGCTGGGGCCGTCGCCGAAAGGAATCGAAGCGGCGAAAGCGGTTTTGGCGGAGGCGAACCGGTATCCGGACGGCGGGACGCACCGGTTGCGGGAGAAGCTGGCTGAGCGGATTGGAATCACACCGGAAGAGATTTTTGTGGGGCTGGGCTCGAGCGAAATCATTGACCTGGCATCGCGAGTGCTGCTGCGAGCAGGGCTGCAGGGGCTGACTTCGGAGGGAACGTACGCGCCGTTTTCGGTGGCGATTCGCGCGAGCGGGGCGGAACTGGTGCTGGTGCCGCAACGCCACTATGCGTACGACTTCGACGCGATGGCGGAAGCGATCACCCCGAAGACCGGCTTGATTTATCTGGCGAACCCAAACAATCCAACGGGAAGCGCGTTTACGGCGAGAGAATTTGAGGATTTTCTGGAGAAGGTGCCGGATGGTGTGCTGGTGGTGCTGGACGAAGCGTACATTCATTACGCGGTGAGCGTGGGATTGCGAGATTCTGTGGAAGCGTATCGGAAGCGGAACAATTTGCTAATCCTGCGAACGTTTTCGAAAGTGTATGGACTCGCTGGGCTGCGGATTGGCTATGCGATCGGAAGAGCGGAGCTGCTCACAGCGATGAACAAGCTCAGGACGCCGTTCAATACCTCCGGCGTGGCGCAGGCGGCGGCGCTGGCGGCTTTGGATGATAAGGAGCACGTGGAGCGGTGCATCGCGGCGAATGCGATCGAGCGGAAGCGGTTGAGCGATGGCTTGACGAAGCTGGGATTGCGGCCGGTGGTGAGCGAGGCGAATTTTGTGTTTGTTCCGGTAGGGCCGGACGCGAAAGACGTCAGCGACGAACTGCTGCACCTGGGAGTGATCGTGCGTCCGCTTGGTTGGATGGGATTGCCGGAAGCGATCCGCATTTCGGTGGGCGTGACGGAAGAAAATGAAAAATGTCTGGCGGCGCTGTGGCAAGTGCTGGCGAAGCGCGCCGGTACGAGCGAACTCGCGGCGCGATGAGAGTCCTGCTGCCGGATGGCGCTGCGGGCGGCGCCGATCCGATTCTCGAAATCCTTCGAAAATACAAAAGCATCGCGGTGGTGGGATTGTCTTCGAATCCGATGCGGCCGAGCTACAGCGTGACGGAATACATGCAATCGGCGGGCTACCGGATTATTCCCGTGAATCCGAACGAGACGAAAGTTCTGGGAGAAAAGAGTTACGCGCGACTGGAGGACGTGCCGGAGAAAATCGAGATCGTGGATATTTTTCGGCGGGCAGAGGAAGTGGCGGCGGTAGTGGACAGCGCAATTTGCGTGGGCGCAAAAGCCGTGTGGATGCAACTGGGCGTCGCGAATTCAGCCGCGGCGGAACGCGCGCGAGCGGCGGGGCTAACGGTGGTGGAAGATTCGTGCATTTTGATCGAGCACCGGAAAAGATTGCAGCGACTGAATTCCTGAGTTTGCTACCATTTCACGGGACATTTTGTCTGAGGAGAAATCGATGAAGGTCTTCGGGCGGTTGCTGGTGTGTTTCGTGCTGTTGGGCACGGCTGCGGCGATGGCGGCGGGGCCGGATTGGGAAGCGCAGGGAAAACAGTGGTGGGCGCACGTGCAATTTTTGGCGGATGACAAGCTGGAAGGGCGCGACACGGGAAGCGCGGGGTTTGAGAAGGCGGCGGCGTACGTCACGGAGCAATTTCGAAAGATCGGACTGAAGCCGGCGGGCGAGAAGGGGTACGCGCAAAGCGTCGAGTTCAACGTGATGCAGATTGTTGAGAGCGGGTCGTCGATCGAGTTGGTTCGCGATGGAAAAAGCACGCCGGTGAAACTGGGCGATGAGGCATTTTTTGAGCTGGTGCATTCGGAATTGCCGGTGACGGCGGAGGCTTCTGCGGTGTTTGTGGGCTACGGATTGACGGTGCCGGAACTGAATTACGACGATTTTGCGGGACAGGATGTGAGCGGACAGATCGCCGTGTACGTGAAGGGCGGGCCGAAGACGATGTCGACGGAGATCAAGGCGCATTATCAGTCCGGCGATGAACGGCGGAAGGCGCTGCGGAAGGCGGGGGCGATTGGAGTGGCGGAAATCCCGAATCCGAAAGCAGCGGAGGTGCCGTGGTCGCGGACGGCCGCGGCGCGTCTGCAGCCGGATATGGAATTGAGCGACAAGGCGGCTGGAAAGCAGAGTGACTTGCAAGTGGTGCTGGCGATCAATCCGGCGTATGCGGACGCGTTGTTTGCGGGCAGCGGGCATACCTTTCAGGAAGTTTTGGATGCGATGGATGCGGACAAGCCGTTGCCGCATTTTGCGCTGGCGGCAAGAGTGAAGACCCGGTTGAGCATGAGAAAGCGGAAAGTGAAATCGGTGAATCTGGCAGGCGTGCTGGAAGGCAGTGATGCGGCGCTGCGGAAAGAGTACGTGGTGGTCAGCGCGCATTTGGATCATCTGGGGATTGGGGCGCCAGTGAACGGCGACAAGATTTACAACGGGGCGATGGATGATGCGTCGGGAATTGCGTCGTTGCTGGAAATTGCGCGCGGAATCAGGGAATCGGGCGAGAAGCCGAAGAGGTCGATCTTGTTTTTGGCGGTGACCGGCGAGGAAAAGGGATTGCTAGGGTCGCGATACTTTGCGGAGCATCCGACGGTGGGGCGGAACAATGTCGTGGCGGATTTGAATATGGACATGTACTTGCCGCTGTTTCCGCTGAAGTATTTGGAAGTGCAAGGACTGAACGAATCGTCGCTGGGGGAAGACATTCGCGCGGTTTGCGCGAAGGCGGGAGTGCAGGTGCAGGCGGACAAGCAGCCGGATCACAACCGGTTTATTCGAAGTGATCAATATAGTTTCATTCGAAAGGGAGTGCCGTCGCTGGCGTTCAAGTTTGGGTGGGTGCCGGGGACGCCGGAAGAGAAAAAATTCAATGATTGGTACAAGGAGCGCTATCACGGGCCGGCGGATGATGTGAGTCAGCCGGTGGATCAAGCAGCCGCGGCGCAGTTCAATGCGATTCTTGGGAAGCTGGCGACCCGCGTGGCGGATGAAACGGAACGGCCGCGGTGGAAAACGGAGAGTTTTTTCAAACGGTTTGCGCAGTAACCGAGAGGTCAGTGCGGAAGAGGGAAGACGAGGAGGCTGCGCTTGCCGGGGATGATGACGGCGAGGAAGCGGCCGTCGGGAGAAATGGCGAAATCGCGGAACGTGAGGCCGTGAAGGATGGGGGCGGGGACGGGCTGAGAGATGGGGATGTCCTGGCCGGGAGAGTGGGCGCTGAGGGGCGGTAGGTCAATCCAGACGAGGTCGCCGGATTTTTTTTCGATGGCGCGCTTGAGGAGAATGCGCGATTCGTCGGGTGACCAACGGAAGACGCCGAGGCCGACGCGAAGGCGCGCGAGAAGATTGGGCGAAGCAAGATCGCGAACTTCCAGAATTTCCTTGTCAATAAAATAGGCCACTTTTTTGCCGCTGGGGGAGAGGCTGAGGCCGCCTTCGTAGCCGTCGAGCGTGGCGAGCTCCTTGTCGTCTTCGGTGAATAGCTCGATTCGCTGGAGGCGGGACGGACCGGTCATGGCGTGGTCCTGCTCCACGGCGATGGCGGAATACACTCCGGGAAGAGGGACGACGTCGCGGAAAGTCCGATCCTGCTGAGGCGACTTGAAGGCGCCGGTATTGAGGCGCGTGGCTTTGAGGGAGAAGAGCATCCGCGGTTTTACGGCTTCGGAGAGGAAGTTGATCGTGATGTTGTCGGGGAGAAAGAACGGGTCGGCGGCGTCGGGGATGATGCTGTCTCCTTTAGCGATGCGAATTTCTTTGCCGCTGTCGTCGAGGAGAAGCGTCTGGAAGGAGTCTTCGGCTTTGCCGGCTTCGTCGACCACAGTGGTAGTGAGCAGCTCGGCGAGGATGATGCGGCCGTTGGCGGAGAAGCGGAAAGAATTTCCGATGTAGCTGAAGGGCTGGTTGCCGCGATTGAATTTCTGGCCTTCGAGGAGCCGGCGGTGCTTGCCGCCGGCGTCTTGCAGCCAGATGTCGTCGTGTTCGAGGTCGTAGAGCTTGGTTTTAAAACTGCGGTGGACGGAATAGACGATGCGGCCGTCGGGAGCGTAGGCGAAGGCGGTGATGTCTTCGTCGATGGTTTGCAGGGGCTTGTCGAGGCTTTGGGCGCGAGCTGCGGGCAAGGAACAACACCCCGCAACGAGACAAATCAGCGAGCAGAGTTGGCGGACCCAGTGAAAGCTGCTGCGGGGACAGGGGCAAATCATTGTTTGGATCCGGGATGGGGCCCGGTGTAGTCCGAACAGCAGGGTTTTTGCACGGGCGTGAATTCCATAAATTCGACGCGGGTTCCGTCGGGATCGTAGACGTTGAGCTGCCATTTGCCGCCGCGGCCGATTTTGGGTTCTTCGCCGGGCTTCCAGCCGTTCTTGATGAGTTGCTCCCTTGCCGCCTTGATGTCAGGAACGCCGAGGGCGATGTGGTTCATGACGCCGAGAGTGTGGTGATCCGCGTTGGGTGAGACGTTGAGCATGTACTCGATCCAGTCGGTGCCGTCGGGGACTTGCATGTTGACCCAACTGGTTTCGTCGTCTTTCCTTCCACCCTGCCAGTAGAGATGGAAGCCGAGGATGTCCTTGTAGAAGTGGTCTTCGGCGGCGCGGTCATGCACAACAAAGCCAGTGTGGATTAGTCGCGTTCCGACTTGCTGACGGGAGAAAAACGGCGGGTCATCAATGCCTAATGAGGGTTGCACGAAACCAAGCGGATTTCCTTCTACGTCCTTTAGCTCAAAATGCCGAGTGCCGTCGGTTTCTTCAGAGATTGATCCGCACGCTATGCCGTGAGCTACAAGATAGCGGCGCATCTGGATGACGTTATCGGTTGCAAAAACAACTTTCGCGACAGAATTCCTAGGTTGGGGCGGCGGCACCGCTTCTAGCTCGACTGCTTGCTTTGGACCCCAATCGGTTGTGAAGCAAGCAAGAGAAACGGCTCTGCACCCGCTTCCTCCCTTGGGCACGCCGAGGATTTCTGCGTAGAGCTCGCTAGTTTTGGCTACATCGGACACATAGATGCGCACGCGATCGATGCCGAAGATACGCGGGCGCTTCGGCGGATCGCTCGCGGAGGTGGCGACGCAGAATAGGAGAATTGCGAACGCAAAAAATAAGGGTTTCATGAGTGAACCTCAGGGTCCAGGCGCAGTGCGAGATTTTATCTTACGAATTTCGTCGAGGCGCTGACGGAGGCGCTGTTCGAAGCCATGGTCAGTGGGCTTGTAGTAGGTGCGGCCGGCGAGATTGTCGGGGAGGCAGGACATGTCCGTGACTTTTTCATCGAAATTGTGGGCGTATTTGTAGCCTTGACCATAGCCGATGTTTTTCATTAATCCCGTGACGGCGTTGCGGATGTGGAGAGGCACAGGTTCAGCCTCGGTTTTGTGAACGTCATCGATGACCTCGCCGTAGGCAGTGTAAACGGCGTTGGATTTTGGCGCGAGCGAGAGATAGACGGCGGCTTGGGCGAGGGCCAGATGGCCTTCGGGCGCGCCGAGGAAATCGAAAGCGTCTTTTGCGGCGAGAGTGACGGCGAGCGCGCCGGGTTCGGCGAGGCCGATGTCTTCGCTGGCCATACGGACCATGCGGCGCGCGAGATAGAGCGGGTCTTCGCCGGATTCGAGCATGCGCGCGAGCCAGTAGAGCGCGGCGTCGGGATCGGAGTTACGGACGGATTTGTGCAGCGCGGAGATGAGATTGAAGTGCTCCTCGCCGGCTTTGTCATAGCGGAGGAGTTTCCTTTGCAGGACGTCTTCGAGGAGTTCGGGAGTGATGACGCGCGGGCCTTTTGCATCAGGATGAGTGCTGCGCACGGCGAGCTCAAGAGTGTTGTAAGCGGCGCGGGCATCGCCGTTTGCGAACGAAGCGATGCGAAAGAGGATTTCATCGGACGCTTCGACGGATTCATTGCCAAAACCTGCCACGGCAGGCAGGCCGTGTTCTTTGTCGTTGAGGGCGCGGCGGAGGAGCTCCGCGATTTGCGGCGTGGTGAGAGGATCGAGGACGTAAACCTTGGTGCGGGAGAGAAGCGGTGAGATCACCTCGAACGAGGGATTCTCCGTGGTGGCGCCAATGAAGATGATGTGGCCGGCTTCGACGTGAGGAAGAAAAGCGTCCTGCTGGGCCTTGTTGAACCGGTGAACTTCGTCCACGAAGACAATGGTGCGATGGCCGCTGCGGGATTTCTGTTCGGCGACGGCCATGACTTCCTTGATTTCCTTGATGCCGGCGAGAACGGCGCTAAAAGAGACGAATTCAGAACTCGTCAGGCGCGCGATGAGACGCGCGAGAGTGGTTTTTCCGCAGCCCGGCGGTCCCCAGAAAAGCATGGAGCCGAGATTGTCGTTTTCGATTTGAACGCGCAGGGATTTGCCCGGGCCGAGAAGTTTTTCCTGGCCGATGAATTCATCGAGCGTGCGCGGCCGCATGCGCTCGGCGAGCGGCTGGTTGGCGGCGGGAACGTCGGGCTTAGTGGCGTTAGGAAAATGAGGGAAGAGGCTCACGATTGGTTTGACGAACGCGGCACTGCAGATGGTTGGATGTGCGGTGCGGGCAACGAGTTTCTTTGGCGGGCGGCTTCATAGAAAAGAACGGCGGCGGCGGCCGCGGCGTTAAGCGATTCGACTCCGCTGGCCATGGGGATGCGGATGCGCGCGTCGGCGCTGCGCTCGATTTCTTCGGGAAGGCCGGCACCTTCGTTGCCGACGAGCAATGCCACAGGCTCGCACCAATCGACTTCCCAGGGGGCGAGAAGCGGCTGCTCTCCGTCGCGAGGCTCGTGTACGCTCGAAGCGAGAGTGCGAATTCCCGCCGCCTTGAATTGAGTGAGCAGGATCGCAAGAGAGGCCCCGGCAAGAATGGGAAGATGAAGCGCAGCTCCCGCGGAGGCGCGAAGCGCTTTTGGCGAAAAGGGGCTGGCCGTGCCGCTGATGCCGGAAGCGGCGGTGGCGGCTCCGGTAGCGCCAAAGGCGGCGGCGGTGCGTAGGATGGTGCCGACGTTTCCGGGATCCTGGACTCCCGCGAGGACGACCAGCAAAGGAGCGCACGCGGAAGCCGGGGCGCGTACGAGGTTGTCAAAAGAAGTCTCGCGGGGATGGACGAGTGCCGCGACGCCCTGCGGGTGCTCGGTATCGGCAATGCCCTCGAAGAGACGGTCCGTGGTGTATAGCGTGGGAAAGGCCATCTCCGGCCGGTCAATAATGGGAGAGAGACGCTGGTGATGGCGTTTGCCGGATTCACTGAAGAGCACGGCCTGGATGCGGCAGCCGGAACGCAGCGCTTCTTCGACGAGCCTGGCGCCTTCCACCCCGACGAATCCATTTTCCGTGGGGAGGCCGCCGCGGAGAGCCATGCGAAACTCCTTGAGCCAGCGATTGTCGCGGCTAGTGAGGAGCGCCGACTCACCAACAGGGCGAGCGTCGCGAGCGGCTTTTCCGGGAGAGGCCATCACGTGGAGCGTAGCAAATTTCGTGCCGCGGACGCCATTTCCCGGACGTCGTACTTATTCCTGAAACGTTAGGCAGACGCCGTTGGGGTCTATCGCGCCGAACTCTTTCGTGCCCCAGGGCTTGGTTTGCAGCGGGCCGTTCGGATGCACTTTGCCTCCGCGTTGTTGGTATTCGGCATACAGGGCTTCGATGCCTTTTACGGCGAGGCGCACCATGGTCTGGTCGCCGACCTTGCGCGCCAGTTCTTTGTCGCTCATGCCGGCTATGTGCAGGTAGGCCTCGCCGCGGTTGATTCCTGCGTAGGTCGGCGGCGTGGCATCGCGAAAGGTTTCCTTAAAGCCGCAGACCTCAGTCCACCAATTCAGTGACTTCGTTGTGTCAGCGGCAGGAAGAACAGGGATCGCGCCTTTTATGATCGGTTCCATGTCCGAAGCATAATCCAATCCAGCTGAATCTTCTACAACAGGCAAGTCCGCGGCGAACGAGTTCAAACAATGACCACTCATTCCTCAATACGCGACGACTGCAATTTACTCCCGATTAGGCTGTACCAGCAGCTACGCCAATGAGCAGAATACCGCCAAACAGATGATCGTCAGCCACCACGGGCCAAACGGGATCGGAAACAAAATGATGAGCAACCACTTGAGCCACCCCCAACCGTTCCGCGAGGGCTCATTGTCGTCCATTCTTGCTGGAATCTCCATTCACGCCGCTCTTTCCAACTCCGCTTTTCGGCTTCCCACAGCGTAACCAAGTCACTGACTTCCAACAAGCGATCTGTTAGGCCGTAACGCCGCCCGCTTTGGACGAAGAAGCGGTTTTTCCGAGGTCCGAGCTGGATTCGCGAGCCGCGAGGCTCGAACGAACGCCGGCAAGGAGCTCGAAGGAGCGAAGCCGGGCAGCGTGGTCATAGATGTGAGCGGTGACGATAATCTCGTCGGGTTGGGTCACGTCGATGAATTTCAGCAATCCGCGCTCGACGGTTTCTGGCGAACCCACCACGGAAACCAGCAGCGTCATGGCGGCCGAAGCTTTTTCAGCGGGAGACCAGAACGCATCGATATCGTCAATCGGCGGGGGAACCTGGCCAGGCTTGCCGCGGCGGAGATTCGTGAAGGACTGCTGCAGAGAGGTGAAATGGCGCTGCGCTTCCGCGTCGGTTTTCGCGACGACGGCATTCAACCCCACCATGGCGTAAGGACGATCCAGTTGCCTGGACGGCTTGAAGCGGGAGCGATAGAGATGGAGTGCTTCCATCATGTCCGCAGGCGCGAAATGCGATGCGAAAGTAAAGGGCAGGCCAAGCAGGGCCGCGAGTTGCGCGCTGAAAAGGCTCGAGCCCAGGAGCCAAATGGGAACGCGCAGGCCGGCTCCGGGAACGGCGCGAATTTCCTGACCAGGTGTCGCCGCCTCGAAATACGAGATGAGCTCCTGGACATCCTGAGGGAAATTGTCCGCCGTGGAAACCAAATCGCGGCGCAAGGCGCGGGCAGTGGGCATGTCCGTTCCGGGAGCGCGTCCGAGGCCAAGCTCGATGCGGCCCGGGTAAAGCGAGGCGAGCGTGCCGAACTGTTCCGCGATGACGAGCGGAGAATGATTGGGCAGCATGATGCCGCCGGAGCCGACGCGAATCGTCTTGGTGCCGCCAGCGATGTAGCCAATCACAACCGCCGTAGCTGCACTGGCGATGCCGGGCATGTTGTGGTGTTCGGCGAGCCAATAGCGGTTGTAGCCCCAGGACTCGGCGTGCTGGGCGAGATCGAGGCTGTTGCGCAAAGCGTCAGAGGCAGTCCCGCCTTGCGGTATGGGCGAAAGGTCCAGAATAGAAAAGGGAATCACAGATAGTTGGATGCTTTGGGCTTTTCGCGCGATACAGGTGGCGGAGAAGCAATCAGTCGAATGGAATCCCGGTTTTGCGGGAGATGTCGCGCAGGTCTTCGATGATGGGCATGATGAGTGGGACCCCTTTTTCGCGGCGCAATTTTTCCGCTTCACGTTCGGGGTCGCCGGGAATCAACGGACCGTTGGTGCCGGGGGCTGGTTTGGTGGCGCGGAAGACGCGGATATAGTCGTCGATTTGGCGCTTGAAGGAATCGGCGTCGATGAAGCCGTCGATGCGCATGGCGCCGAAGAAATGGCCGATACCCTTGCCGACGCTGCGTTCCGGAATTTTCAGACGGAGGGCGAACGGCGGAGCGAATGGGCCCCAATTCGCGCCGCTGAGCACGGCACTGAGAACGTCAACCATTACAGCCAAGGCGTAACCTTTGTGGCCTCCGCGTTCGCGATCGGAACCCAGGGGCAAGAGTGCGCCACCGTTTACGGTGTCGTCGGGATTTGTTGTGGCGCGGCCCTCGCTGTCAATGCCCCAGCCGGATGGGATGGCTTGACCCTTGCGCCGAGCCATTTCGATTTTTCCGAACGCCGCGGCACAGGTAGCCATGTCAATCACAATGGGCGGCTCTTCCTTGCCGGGGAAGGCGATGGCGATGGGATTGGTGCCCAGCATGCGCTCCATGCCCCAGAGGGGCGTGACCAGGCTAGTGGAGTTGGTCATGGCCCAGCCGATCAAGTCGCGCTCCAGCGCCTGGAGCACGTAGTAGCCGGCGATGCCGAAATGATTTGTGTTTCGAACGCTGACCCAGCCGGACCCGGCTTTGTCCGCCATTTCCATGGCGATGCGATTCGCCTGAGGGCCGACCACCAGGCCCAGTCCGTTGTCGCCATCGATGGCGGCGGTACTCAGCGTCGATCGCACCGTGGTGATTCTGGGTTTCGGATTGATATGGCCTTCGCTGAGCATTCCAAAATAGCTATAGAGCCGGGCGACGCCATGCGAATCGATGCCGCGCAGATCCGCGCAAGCGAGTACGTCGGCAGCCTGCGCGGCGTCTTCCTGGGGCACGCCAAAGTGGAGAAAGACGCGCGTACTGAATTCGCGCAAAGCATCGATGTGAAAAATCTTGGTTTCCATTTCGGCCACGTTTCTCCTCACGGTTCCCGAATTCGACGCTTTGCCAAGCTTGCCGAGTGCAACTCTTTCTGCGCGCAAAACCATAGGCCAGCCGCCAACGCGCGTCAAGCCGTGAATGGGCGCGCCCGTTTCAAACCAACGGCTGGCAGCAACAGGCTCTTATTGCGTGAGTTACGGTGGTATGGTAGCGTCGCCCAAATAAGGGCAGCGGCGGCGGAACGCTGCGAGGTGGCATCACGACTTCGCCGAAGGCCAAAAAGTTGCCGGCAGAACTGCTGCGTGTGAACGCGCAAACTCCCGAAGCGGAATTACTGCGCTATGCGGCGGATTTTCTTGCGCGCGGCGCGGTGGTCGCGATTCCCACGGACACAATGTACGGATTGGCTGCGGATCCCTTCAATTTAGCCGCTGTGGATGAAATCTATCGCGTGAAGGGCCGTCCGGAGGCGCGGGCGCTGCCCATCCTCGTAAATTCCGTTGATCAGGCAATTCTGCTTTCGCGGGAACGAATTTTTGAAGGCAGCGCGATGGAACCCATGCCGCGGCATTTCCTGCGGCTGGCGCACAAATTCTGGCCGGGCGCGCTGACGCTGGTGGTGGAAGCGGCCAGCCGAGTGCCGCTAAAAGTGACGGCGAACACCGGAAGAGTGGCGCTGCGCTGGCCGAACAGCGCGATTGTGGAACGATTGATTGAAGAGTTTGACGGCCCGGTGACGGGAACGAGCGCGAATATTTCCGGATTTCCTTCATGCGCGAGCGCGGCGCAGGTCATGAAGCAGCTGGGAACGCGGCTGCCGTTGGTTCTGGATGGTGGTGAGAGCGGGGCGACGCTGGCGTCCACGATTGTGGAGCTGAATGGCGATAGTTGGAGAATTGGCCGCGAGGGCGCCATTTCCGTTGCGGAAATTGAGAGAGCATTGAAGTGAGTTGGCGCGGCGCTAGCTGCCGCCGGGACGAAGAACGCTGAGGAAATTGTAATCCGCGGTGGAAGAAAGATGGAGCTCTCCCAGCGAGCGGCGGTGGACGGAGACTACGTCGTTAAACCACAGCGTTAGATAGGGAAGATCTTCGGCCAGGATTTTTTGAGCTTCGCTGCAAAGGGCTTTTCGTTTTTCCTGATTCATTTCCATTCGAATCTGATCCGTGAGCGCGTCGAGATGCGGATTGCGGTAGTGTCCGCGATTGGCGCCGTCGGGCGGGAATCGCTTGGAGGAAAACGCATATTCGAGAAAATCAGGATCGGTGTTGGCGCCGACCCAGCGCTGGTAGGTGATCTGAAAATTTCCTCGGGCAACGTCGGAGAAGAGCGTTGCGAGCTCGAGAGGGCGAAGTTCGAGTTCGATGCCGGCGCGGCGCCATTGTTCCTGAAGAGCCGCGCCGATGAGGCGAGCCTGTTCATCGGTGGAACATTTCAGCGTGAGGTGCAGGCGCACGCCGTTTTGTTTGCGGGGAAAGCCCGCGGCGTCGAGAAGCTGTCCGGCGCGGGCGGGATCGTAGGGATACTGCGCGACATTCGCTTCGGCGGCCCAGTGATCGGGCGGAAGCACGCCGGCGGCGAGCTTGGCCTGGCCGTGGAGGAGATAGCGGATAAGCGCGTCGCGATCGGTCGCGAAGGCGAGCGCCTGGCGGAATTCGCGATGGGCCAGCGCGGGGTCCTCGAGATTGAAACTGAGGTACGTGAGATTCGTCCCGGAGCGTTCCATGATGGCGAGATCGGGTTGCCGCGCGAGGACCGGGATAATGTCCGGCGAAAGGGAATTCATCTCCAGATCGGCGGAGCCTTTGCGGAGTTCGAGCGCGCGGACGACCGCATCGGGAACGACGCGGAAACGGACGCGGGCGAGCGGCGGCGCGCCGCGGAAATATTCGGGATTGCGTTCGACGAGAATTTCTTCGTCTTGCGATTGCTGAACGAAGCGAAAGGGGCCGGAGCCCACGGGGTGCCGCGAGAAATCCGCGCCGGCATTCGCGGGAACGATGCCGATGGCCGAGGGGATGAGATTCCCTGTGAAGGAAGCGTAAGGCTGGCTGAGATGAAAAATGACGGTCGCGGCGTCAGGGGCTTCGATGGAGGCGACCATCCGAAGGGCCCCGAGCTTGGGCGATTTGTTGGTGGGGTTTCGGATGAATTCGAAAGTGGCTTTTACGTCCGCGGAGGTGAGCGGGCGGCCGTCGTGGAAGCGGATGCCGCTGCGGAGATGGAAGACGTAGGTGAGTGGGTTGGGCGTGTCCCAGGATTCGGCGAGGTCGCCGTGGAAATTCATTTGATTGTCGCGCTCGAGGAGGCCGCTGAAGAGCAGGCCGTCCATGCGCTGGGATTGCGAATCGGTGGCGAAGCGTGGGTCGAGGTTGGTGGGACTGGATTCGATGAGGAAGGTGAGGGAAGAGGGATCGCTATGAGATGAGCTTGAACAGGATACGAAGCAGAAAGAAGTAATGACGTAAGGAAGTAACGAGGCAAAGAAAAATCGGAGCTTCGACGAAGGGCGGTTAGCGCGGCGGGGCATAAGAGATTTTACCGAGAATGGCGGGGCCGCGCGCGCCGGTGGCGGAAGGGAGGTTCGCAGGGCGCTGGTGGAAGGCCTCGTACGCGAGCAGGGCGAAGGCGAAAGCTTCCTTGGCGTCTTCCGGAATGCCGAGCCGCGAAGAGGGCAGGACTTCGATCCCGGGAAGAGCGGCGGAGAGCTGGGCGAGAATGAGCGGATTGTAAGCGCCGCCGCCGGAGACGATGAGCTGGTGGATTTTTGTTTTGGGGAGGACGAAACGGTGGAGCGCGCCTACAACAGAGAGCGCGGTGAAGATCGTCGCCGCGCGGATGAGATCGTTCGGCTTGGCGCGATGGCGGCGGCCGAGGCTGAGGGCTTTTTTCACGTAAGCGCGGCCGTAATATTCGCGGCCGGTTGATTTTGGCGGAGGGAGCTTCAAATAGGGATCGCGGAGGAACTCGTTGAGGAGCGCGGGGATGCTACGGCCTTGCAAAGCGAAGTGCGCGTGTTCGTCGAAGCGGCGCCGGCCGCGCGTGAAATGAGTGACGAGAGCATCGATGAGCATGTTCGCAGGGCCGGTGTCGAAGGCAAGAACTTGTTGCGGCTTGGCGGCGCGAGGAAGAACAGTGATGTTGGCGATGCCGCCGAGGTTGAGTGAGACGCGCCCGAATTTCTTGTGGCGATACAGAAGATAATCGGCGTAGGGGACGAGGGGCGCGCCCTGGCCGCCAAGCGCGATGTCTGCGGGGCGAAAATCGCCGACAGTGGTGATCCCCGTGCGTGCGGCGATGACGGATGGCTCCCCGATCTGCAGCGTCGAGGCGGTTGGCGAAATGAAATACGGAACCGGACGGCCTCGATGAAAAATAGTCTGGCCATGGCTGCCGATGAGCGCAATTTTAGAAGGTGGCACGCGAAATTTGTGGCAGGCAGAAAGCGCAGCGTCGGCGAAGAGTTCTCCCAGTCGAAAATTGAGCTGGCTGAGCTCGCCGGCAGAGATGGGTTGCTGTTCCGCGATGCGAAGAATTTCTCGTCGCAGGGCAGGAGGGAATTTCCCCGAAGTGTGCCCGAGCAATTTGGCATTCAACTTCGGAGGCGCGCCGGAGATTCGCGCGAGGGCTACGTCGATTCCGTCGGCGGAGGTGCCGGACATCATGCCGAGAACGAGCATGGGTTTCTTGCTCATGAGATTTGCTTCTTCAGTTCGGCGAGAAGATTGAGTGCGTCGAGCGGTTTCAGTTGGTCGAGGTCGGCGTCGCGGAGTTTCTCGAGCACTTCGCGGTCGAGAGCGGTGAAGAGGATTTGCTGGTTGCCGTTTTTGTGCGCGGGATCGGCTGCCCCGGGGGAAAGCGTTTCGCTGAGTTCGTGCTCGCTCTGCTCATGTCTTTTCAAGACTTCGCGGGCGCGCTCGATCACGCTGCGCGGGAGTCCGGCAAGGCGCGCGACTTCGATTCCGTAACTCTTGTCGGCGCTGCCGGGTTCGACGCGGCGAAGGAAAATAATCTCGCTGGGCGTCTCTTTCACGGAGACGTGCACGTTTTTTACCGTGGGGAGAAGTTCCGCGAGCTCGGTCAACTCATGATAGTGCGTGGCGAAGAGCGTGCGCGCGCGGGTGTGCTTTTGCAGGTGCTCGACGACGGCCCAGGCGATGGAGAGGCCATCGAACGTGGCGGTACCGCGGCCGACTTCGTCGAGAAGGACCAAGCTCGCGGGCGTGG
>WNFT01000510.1_pt1 | contig 44715 bp, 46 predicted proteins | sample 5400191 | NCBI WGS metagenome assembly WNFT01 (sample SAMN13153359, study PRJNA577476) | soil metagenome | isolation source: 80 cm saprolite under Madrone tree | place: USA:California | collected 2016-06-14 | reverse complement strand
GGTGGGATAATGACGTGCCCCAACGCTCATGACGGAACGGGCGGTCCCCGAGATCGAAGTCGAAGAGACCACCGGGGCAGAGGTTGCGCCGCCGTGGATGACCATCCTTCACAATTGCGACTGTCACACGTTCGAGCAGGTCGTGAAGCAGCTCCAGAAAGCCATCGCGTGCAGCGAGGCCGAGGGCTGGGACATCGCGTGGCAGGTCCACAACACGGGCAAGGCGGTGGTGAAGATCGCGGCCGAGGCGGAGTGCGTTCGCGTCGGCAACATCCTGGCGTCGATCGGTCTCGTGGTGACGGTCGTCCAGTCCTGACCGCCGGCGGAGAGGAACGCCCATCGACCCAGTCCTCGGAGTGACCTGCCCGCAGTGCCGCCGGCGCTTCGTGCGCCGTTCACACCGGAGCGGCACCGCCGAGCTGTTCCTGAGCCTCGTCTATGTCTTTCCCTTCCGTTGCCAGTACTGCGGTCATCGCTTCCGGGCGTGGCGACCGGGCCGCGGCGACCTCAAGCAGACGCCCGAGCGCCGCGAGTACGAGCGCATCCCCACCGACATCACCGTGCGCCTGTCGGGCCTGCCGGGATCGGCGCGCGGTCGCGCCATCGAGCTGTCGATCAACGGGTGCACGGTCGACACCGACGTCATGCTCGCCAACGGTGCCCAGGTGGAAGTGAGGCTCGAGCCGGGACCGAACGCGCGGCCGATCACGGTGCCGGCGGCCGTGGTCCATTCGATCCGCGCCGGCGGGGCCGGGCTCGTCTTCACCGAGCTGGCGGCGCCGGAGCGCGAGCGGCTGCGCCGGCTCGTGCACGATCTCGCCGCACGCGGCGGCGGAGAGGCGGGGTCAGCGGCGCGAGCGCAGCAGCGCCGCTAGGCTAGGACGGATTCGTCGGCCGCGACTCACAGGCCGGCGTGAACGACTTCGCCAGCACGTCCTTCACGCGCTCGGCGTCCAGACCACGGGCTTCCACCCAGGGCTGGATCTCGGCGAAGGTGGCGGCGGGATCACCGGCCAGCCGCTGGCGCTTGAACCAGTCCTCTTCCGCGGGCAGTCCCATCGCCTCGGCCAGCAGCGTCACGTAATTGATGACGGCGAACGGAGAGCGGCCCTCCAGGTCGCAGATCTCGCGCTGGCAGGAGTGGTACACGGTCGCCAGCACATCGACACCGGCTGCGGCGGCCGCCTCGGCCACGCGCGCGACGTGCTCCTGCCACGCCGGCCGCCCCAGCGCGTTGATGTACCTCGAGCTGCAGTGACGGCCGAGCGCGGCGGAGTTGTCGATCTCCACGTACTCGAGGCCGGGGATCGCTCGGAGGATCGTTCGCGTGCTCGTCCAGTCGAGATCCTGCTGCGGGTGGCCCGTGTGATAGTGAAGGGCGACCTTGCGCTCGATCGGCGTCACGAACGGCACGCGGTCCAGGTGACGCGCGATGAACGCGGTCACGTGCTCGTAGGGAAACGTGACGTCGTGCTCCTGCTTGACCACGTCGTCGTAGTGCTCGTTGCAGGACGGGCACCACATGAGCACCTTCTGCGGCCGATAGGCGGCGAAGTGACGGAGGCTGCCCGCCGTGTAGCCGCGCGAGGCTTCACGCGCACCGTTCATGTGGTGGATGATCCCGCAGCAGTACGCCGGACCACCGACCGCGTTGAAGTCGAACCCCATCGCCTTCAGCACCGCGGTGACCGTCGACACGAGGTGGGCGGTGCGCAGGACGTTGCAGCCGAGATAGAGGAGCAGGTCCTTGGCCTCCGGATCGTCGGGCGGCCGATCCTTGAACGGCTTGGCCCCGTCCTGGAACTGCAGGTCGGCCAGGAGCCTGATCTCGCCGAAGTACTTGCCGAAGGGAAAGGTCATCGCGCCCTCACATCACCGGACCGATGATCCACGGCGCGAATTCCTCCTCGCCCACCCCGCTCAGCTCGCTCTTGCTCTGCTTGCCGGAGGCGACCGCGACGATCTCCTCGAAGATCTGGCGGCCGACGACGTCGAGCGGCGTCCCTTCGAGGATCACGCCGCAGTTGATGTCCATGTCGTCCGTCATGTGGCGGTACATGAGCGAGTTCGTGGCGAGCTTGATGGAGGGCACCGGCTTGCATCCGAACACCGAGCCGCGGCCCGTCGTGAAGCAGATGAGATTGCAGCCACCGGCCACCAGTCCGGTGATCGACACGGGGTCGTGGCCGGGCGTGTCCATGAAGACGAAGCCGCGCGTGGTGATGGGCTCGCCGTAGTTGAAGACGTCCATCATCGGCGTGGTGCCGCCCTTGGTCACTCCGCCCAGCGACTTCTCGAACACGGTCGTGATCCCGCCCGCCTTGTTGCCGGGCGCCGGGTTGTTGTCCATCGCCTCGATGCCGCGGCAGTACCACTCCCACCACTTGTATCGATCGATGAGCTTCTTGGCCACGCCCTCGTTGATGGCGCGCCGGATCAGCAGATGCTCGGCGCCGTAGATCTCGGGCGTCTCGGCGAGCACGCCGGTCCCGCCGTAGCGGACCAGCTCGTCGACCGCCCAGCCGAGCGCGGGATTGGCCGTGATCCCGGAGTTGCCGTCGGAGCCGCCGCAATTCGTGGCCAGGACCAGCTCGGAGACCGGTTGCTTCGTGCGCTTCACGTCGTTGGCCTGGGGCAGGATCTTGGCCACCTCGGCCACGGCACGCTCGACGGTCTTCCGGATGCCGCCGGTTTCCTGGATGGTCAGGAGCGTGGGCTTGCGCTCGGGATGACCCGGCGCGGCCATGCGCTGGCGCTCGACGAGGACGGCGGCCTGGTTCACCTCGCAGCCGAGACCGATCAGGATGTAGGCCGCCACGTTCGGGTGCTTGGCGTAACCGGCCAGCACGCGATGCAACGCGAGGTGGTCTTCGCCGAAGAGCTTGGTGCCGCACCCGGACTTGTGGGTCACCGCGATGACGCCGTCGATGTTGGGATAGTCCCGCGACACGTCGCGGAACTTGTCCTTCACGAACTGGCTCACGCTCGCCGAGCAGTTCACCGTCGAGACGATGGCGACATAATTGCGCGTGCCCACACGGCCATCCTCGCGCTCGAAACCGTCGAAGTAGCGCATCTGCTCGCGCGGGTAGAAGGTCACCGGCCTGACGTCGACGCCGACCTCGTAGCGATCGGCCGACAGCTCGCCGATGTCGAGGTTGTGGCTGTGCACGTGGTCGCCGACCTCAATGTCCTGCGTCGCGAAGCCGATGACCTGGCCGTAGCGACGGACCGGCTGGCGGGCGGACACGGCCCGGCGCGCCACCTTGTGACCGGGCTTGATGTCGACGCGCACGGTGATGCGCGTCGGCCCATCCTCCAGCACGGTGCCGGCGGTCAGCTCCTTCTTGGCGATGGCGACGTCGTCCTCGGGCTTCAGCAGGACCGCGCGGTCCGTGAGTGGATAGGTGGCCATGGTGCCCCTCACTATACCCCGGGCGGCCCGGGAGGAGATTTCAGCCGCACGACGACGGCCGGGGCGCGATCGAGCTGGATCGTCGTGTGATCGATGCCGAAGCGCGCGTGGAGCACGGCGTGCAACTCGTCGAGGAGCCGCTCGCTGTCGGACGGATCGGCCACGACGACGTGAGCGCTCATCGCCTCGCGGCCCGACGTGAGCGTCCACACGTGCAGGTCGTGCACACGCAGGACGCCGGCGACCTCGAGCATCGCCGCCTCGACCCTGGCCAGCTCGAGATGAGCGGGCGTCCCTTCGAGCAGGATGTTGACGGCCTGGCGGAGGAGCCGCCACGTGCGCGGGACGATGAAGAGCGCGATGGCCGCGCTCACCAGCGGATCGATGGTGGTCCAGCCCGTGAACGTCACCGTGGCGGCGGCGAGGAGCACGCCGCACGAGGTGAGCGCGTCGCTCAGCACTTCCAGATAGGCGGCGCGGACGTTGAGACTGGCCGCGGCACCGCCGTGGAGCAGCCACGCCGAGACCAGGTTCACGCCGAGGCCCGCCGCGGCGATGGCCATCATCGGCCCGCCGAGCACCTCGGGAGGCGCCAGCACGCGCTGGTAGGCCTCGATCAGGATCACGAGGGCCACGGCCAGGAGCAGCAGCGCGTTGACGACCGTGGCCAGGATCTCGACGCGGTAGTAGCCGAACGTCTTCTCGGGCGTGGGTGGTCGGGAGGCGATCCAGATGGCGAACAGCGCCAGGCCGACGCCCGCCACGTCGGTGAGCATGTGGCCGGCGTCGGCGGCGAGGGCCAGGCTGCCCGTCCACATCGCACCCAGGACCTCGACGACCAGAAAGCTGCCGGTGAGCACGAGCACGACCAGCAAATGCCGCCGCGAACGGTGCGCCGCGGTCTCTCGGTGGACGTGCGCCATGGAGCGGATCGTATCAAGTTCCTGTAAAATTCGAGACGGATGCCGGGGAACGTGACGTTCGCCGATCGATCCCTGACGGTGCACGGCCAGCGCTTCCATCTGACCGACTGGGGCCCCACCGATGCTCCGACGGTTCTATTCCTCCACGGTGTCACGGGCCACGCGCGCACCTGGGATCACGAGGCAGCCGCGCTCGCCGGCCGCTTCCGGATCATCGCGCTCGACCAGCGGGGCCACGGCGACTCCGATCCTGCCCCCGACGGCGACTACACGCTCACGGCTCTGACCGGCGACATCGCCGCCGTCGTGGACGCGCTCGGGCTCGCGCGCGTGAGCCTCGTCGGGCTCTCACTGGGCGGACGCGTCGCCATCGTCTACGCGGCGCTCAATCCCGAGCGCGTCGAGCGATTGATGATCGTCGACATCGGGCCGGACATCGCGGCGGCCGGGCAGACGCGCGTCGGCACGATGATGGCGCGCTCGCCGGAGCGCTTCGCCAGCGTGGAGGACGCTATCGCCCAGGCACGCGCGTCCAATCCGCGCTACGCCGACGTGCTGCTGCGCGAGCGCGTCGCGCACGCCTTGCGGCCTCTCCCCGACGGCGGCTACACCTGGAAGTACGACCGGGCCATCCGCGACGCCGTCAGGAACGGACGCTGGCGCGAAGACCTCGACGTCTGGCCGCTGTGGGCGTCGGTCGCCTGCCCCACCGTCATCGTGCGCGGCGCCGAGTCCGACGTGCTGTCGCCCGAGACGGCCAAGCAGATGGTCGACGCCCGACCACGGGCGCGACTGGTCGAGATCCCCGACGCCGGTCACACCGTGCCGGGCGATCAACCCGCGCAGTTCCTCGACGTCCTCCGCACCTTCCTCACCTCATGATGCGCGCGGTCGGCGTCTTCGCGGTCGGCCTCGTCCTGGTCTGGGTCATCGCGCACGTGTTCTATCTGGGGCCGGTCAAGGACGCGACCGAGATGGCGCTGGTCTGGACGGTGTGGGTCACCGTCGCGGCCAGTGTCGTCGCCTCGCTCACCGTGCTCGCCTTTGGGCTCATGGCGGGCGGCTCGCGCCCGGCCTGGCTGCGCTTCGTGCAATCCGCGCGCACCGTCGCGGCCATCATCGGCTGCGGCCTGATCGTCGTGGGACTCCTCCACTATCGCGACACCGAGCCCAGCGGCGAGATCCACTGGATCATCCTCGGCCTCGCGATTCTCGTCGGCTCCGGTGTCGTCCACCTCTGGGTCGTCCGCACCCACCGCCGCACGCTTTAGAGTCGCCGTGCGCTCGCTGCGCGATCGTCGTAGTGCTTTTGGCGGCGGGTGGCGGGGGTGACTCCCCGAGACCCGTGTCTCAGGGGGTAGAGGGAACTCCGGCTAACAAGAAGGCACGTCCACTACGGTGGATTGCGTGGTCTTGGCGGAGTCACCCGCGCCACCCGCGGGCGATAACCTACGAACGGTCGCGCAGCTTGCGCGCGGCCTCGGCCCGCATCTGCTGCATCGCCCGCGTCTCCTGGTCCGAATACCGCTCCTCTTTCCATGGATCGGCGTGCATGTGATAGCCGTTCTGCTCCCAGAATCCCGGTGGATTCACGTCGAGGAACTCGAAGGCGCGCAGCCACTTGGCCGACTTCCAGAAGTAGAGCTTCGGGACCACCAGGCGCATCGGCCCGCCATGATCCGGCTCGATGTCGCGCCCGTTGTGCTTGAGCGCGAGCAGCACGTCGTCGTCCCGGAGATCCTCGAGCGACGTGTTCGTGGTGTAATCGGGATCGGCGTGCTGCAGGACCCACTTCCCCTCCGGCCGCGGCTTCACCTGCTCGACGATCCACCGGGCCGACACGCCTTCCCACTCGTTGTCGAGCTTCGACCAGCGGGTCACGCAGTGGATGTCCGAGCGCACGGTCACGCGCGGCAACCGCCGGAATTCCTCCCACGTCCAGGTCATCTCGCGCTCGACGAGCCCGAAGCACCGGAACGTCCAGCGCGCGGGGTCGAAGCGCGGGGTGAGTCCGTAGGTGAGGACGGGCCACTTGGCGGTCAGCGTCTGGCCCGGGGGGACGCGGTGCGCGACGGCCGGATCGACGCGGCTCATGCGATGGTGCCTCCAGAACTCCCAGAGAATTCGGGCCATTGGCCGGCCCCCACTATAATATGGACGCCATGAACGGAGAGCGGAAGCTGGCGATGTTCATCGACTTCGAGAACATCGCCCGCGGGGTCAAGGAGGCCCAGTACAAGCAGTTCGAGCTCAAGCTGGTGCTCGAGCGGCTGCTCGAGAAGGGCAAGATCATCGTGCGCCGCGCCTACGCCGACTGGAACCGTTTCACCGAGTACAAGCGGCCGTTCCACGAGTGGGCCATCGAGCTCATCGACGTCCCGCAGAGCCGGTACAGCGGCAAGAACTCGGCCGACATTCGGATGGTGGTAGATGCCCTCGACCTCGCCTATGGGAAGACCCACATCGACAGCTTTGCCCTCGTCTCCGGCGATTCCGATTTCTCGCCGCTCGTCTCCAAGCTCCGCGAGAACGACCGCTACGTGATCGGGCTCGGTGTGAAGTCGTCGTCGTCGGACCTGCTCGTCGCCAACTGCGACGAGTTCATCTTCTACGAGGACCTGATCCGGGAGACCAAGAAGACGAGCCTGCTGCGCGGCCTGCCCGAAAAGAAGGCCGAGGCCATGGCCCAGCTCATCGACGCCATCCAGGCCCTGCAGCGCGAGAACAAGGAAACGCTGTGGGGCTCGATGGTGAAGCAGACGATGATCCGGAAGAACCCCGCCTTCAACGAGTCGTACTACGGCTACTCGACCTTCTCGAAGCTGCTCGAAGAGGCGGCCAAGCAGAAGATCGTCACCCTCGAGCGCGACGAGAAGAGCGGGACTTACGTCATCACCTCGCTCACTGAGGAGGGTGGCCGGGCCGCCTGATCCTCGGAGGGGGGCTCTGCCCCCCTTCCGAAGCCTCCCCCCCCGGATTGCGGCGGCGAAGCCGCCGCTCGAACGCGCGTGCGAACATATTTCTCATCCATGCCTAGGACCGTCCCCACGGCGCGATCAGCCGGTCGATCGACAACGCGCCAGCCCCGCCGATCAGGATCGCCAGCGCCATCGCAATGAGGACCAGGTTGAACTCGTAGCCGTGGCCCTTGCCCGGCGTGTTCGAGAAGTTGATGAAGAACCCGTGCTTGCCGTGCACGTTCGCGATGGCCACCAGCATCACCGCGATGATCCCGATGGCGGCGGGCCGCGCCAGGAAGCCGACGAGCATGCCGCAACCGGCGAGCAACTCGGTGAGCGCGGCGAGCGCGGCCAGTGGCGCGGGGACCCCGAGCGCCTGCTTCATGTAGGCCACCGTTCCCCGGAGTCCGGGACCGCCGAACCAGCCGAGCACCTTTTGTGATCCGTGAGCGAAGAACACGATCCCGAGGCCGAGACGCACCACGAGGTTCGACCACGAGGCGTAGGTGCCGAATACGACATCGGCGAGGTCCATGCGTCCCCTCCCTGAGGCGGTGTATTCTAGCGCGCTGATGCCCTTCATCCGCGTCGCCAGCGACTCCGAGATTCCCGTCGGCCACGGTCTCCTCGTCGAGAACAACGGGCGCGCCGTCGCCGTCTTCAACCGCGGCGGCGGCCGCTTCGCCGCCTTCGGTGCGATCTGCCCGCACGAGGACGGACCGCTCGCCGACGGCTGGCTCGAGGGCGACGTGGTCGTGTGCCCGTGGCACGGCTTCGACTTCGATCTCGACACCGGCCAGTGCCGCGTCGACGCCGATCTCGCCGTTCCCGTGTACCCGGTTCGCGTCGTCGGCGATGCCGTCGAGGTCGATCTGCCGTGACCGCCCCGCCCGTCAGCCTCTACGTCGATCCGGCGTCCCGGGCGTGGGTGGAGCGCCGGCCCGGTGTCCACTGGAAGACGCTGTGGGAGGAAGGCGACCGCCGCGCCGTGCTGATCCGCTACGACGCCGGCGCCGTGATCCCACGCCATCGCCATCTCGGTGACGAGCAGATCTGGGTGCTCGAAGGCGCGGTCAGCGACGACACCGGCGTCTGTCGGGCCGGCGCCTACGCGCGCCGGCCACCCGGCTGCGTCCACACCGTGACCAGCAAGGACGGCGCGCTCGTGGTCGCCCTCATGTCGGGCTCGACGGAGCCATGTTAGGCTGACGCTGTGGCAGAGCGGGCCGTGGCGCACGTCAGGAAATTTCTCGGCCAGCGCCTGCGTGCGCTCCGCAAGCAGCGCGCGCTGAGCCAGGAACGCCTGGGCTCGCTCTCCGGACTGTCCGGCAAGTTCATCGGCGAAGTCGAGCGCGGCGAGAAGTCAATCTCGATCGACAGCCTCTATCACGTCGCGGTGGCGCTCGAAGTCCCGCTGCGCCTCTTGACCGACGTCCGGGCCGGCCGGCGCGCGGTCGCGCCGAGCGAGGACGCCGAGAAGATCTTCGCGCTCGTGGCCGGCCACCGACGGCCCGCCGACGTGCGGCGCGCCCACGAGGTGTTGAGGGCGATGCTGGGCGGCACCTGACGGTACAATACGCGCACCTGACCGAGCGCACCTTCATCATCGAGGAGACGTCATGCCGGTAACCGTCCGCTGGGCCCAGTGCCTCACGCGTCCCGTGCTCATGATCCCCGGCCCCACCGAGCTGCCCCCGCCCGTCATCCAGGCGCTGAACCAGCCGCCGACGATCCAGTACGACCGCTCCTTCGACGAGGGCGTGCTGGAGCCGACGACGCAGGCGCTGCGCGAGGTGTTCCAGACGAAGGGCGAGGTCATCTTGATGCCGGGCTCGGGCCGGACGGCGCTGGAGGCTGGCGCCGTCTCCGTCATCGAGCCGGGCGATCGTGTGCTGATCATCGGCGCCGGTCAGTTCGGGATCCTGATGCGCGAGATCATGAAGCGCGTCGGCGCCGAGCTCACGGAGTTCAGCGTCGAGCTCGGCCAGCCCCTCGACCTCGCGAGGCTGGCCACCGAAGCCGAGCGCCTGCGGCCCAAGGCCATCACGCTCGTGCACAACGAGACGTCGACGGGGACGACCTATCCCGCGGCCGAGGTCGGCAAGATCGCGCGCCGCGTCGGCGCGCTGTTCCTCCTCGACACCGTGTCGTCCATCGCCGGGATCGACGTGCGGACCGACGAGTGGGGCGTCGACCTCAACATGACGGGCTCGCAGAAGTGCCTGGCCGCGCCGCTCGGCCTGGGGCTGGTCTCCGTCGGCCCGCGAGCCTGGGAGGCCATGGAGCGGCGCAAGCGCCCCGCGACCTCGTACACCTACGACCTCCTGCGCTGGCGCGAGTGGTGGATTCCCGTCTCACGCGGCGGCAAGGTGCCTGACGGAACGGGTCGGCGTCAGCCGGTCTCGATTCCCACCCACCTGACGTCGGCGATGCAGGTCGCGGTCCGGCTGATCCTCGAGGAAGGCCTGCCGCAGCGCTTCCGCCGTCACGAGATCGCCGCGAGCGCGCTCCGTGCCGGCGTGCTGGGAATGGGCCTCGAGATGTTCCCCGACCCGTCGCTATGGTCGAACACCGTGGCGTCGATCAGGGCGCCCAAGGACGTGGAGACGGCGGCCGTCGTCCAGCGGATGCGCGATCAGTACGGCATCCTGATCGGCACCGGCCTCGACAAGATCCGCACGACGACGCTGCGCATCGGGACGATGGGCATGACGGCGAGCCCTCAGTACGTGCTGCCGACCCTGTCGGCGCTCGAGCTGGCGCTGCGCGATCTCGGCTACAAGGCCGATCCCGGAGCGGGGCTGGCGGCCGCTCAAGAAGTCTTCGCGAACAACTCGTAGCGGCATGGCCGACGCGCTGATTTCGGTCCCCGACGATTTTCCGACCGTCTTCGACGGCACACCCGCCCATGCGCGGGCGAAGAAGCTGGGAGAGGTGAAGGTCGTCACTGCCGCCGGGGCCAATCAAGAGGACGAGCTGATCCGGCGGATCGACCGTGCCCACGTGGCCATCAACATCCGCGCCCACGCTCACTTCACCGAAGGCGTCTTCGCGGCCTGCCGCAATCTGAAGATGGTGTCGATCTGGGGCACCGGCACCGACAACGTGGACCTGGCCGCCGCGGGCCGCCACGGCGTCACCGTGTGCAACACGCCCGGCGTCAATGCGAACGCCGTCGCCGAGCACGCGCTCGCGCTCATGCTCACCACAGCCCGCAAGATCCCCCGCATCGATCACGAGATGCGCGAGGGCAAGTGGCCGCGCGAGATGGTGACCCAGCTCCTCGGCAAGACGCTGGGCGTCTTCGGTGTCGGCGGCATCGGGGCCCGCGTGGTCGAGCTCGGTCGGGCCATCGGCATGAACGTCCTGGCCTGGAGCCTTCAGGGCGACACGACGCGGATCGCGGCGATGGGAGCCCGGCCGTTGAGCAAGGACGAGATCCTCCGCGAGGCCGACGTCATCTCGCTGAACCTGCGCCTTATCCCCGAGACACGCGCCTTCCTGGGCCGGAAGGAATTCTCGCTGACGAAGCGCACGGCCATCCTGATCAACACCGCGCGCGGCGCGCTGGTCGAGCGCGATGCGCTGGTCGAGGCGCTGCGGAAGGGCCAGATCGCGGGCGCCGGCCTCGACGTGTTCCACGACGAGCCGATCAAGGCGGGCGATCCGCTGCTGACGCTCGACAACGTCGTGCTCTCGCCCCACCACGCCGGCCAGACCCCCGAGGTCATCCGCGACGGCCTGCTCCGCGCCGTCGAGAACATCGAGAACTACCTCAAGGGCTCGCCCACCGACGTCGTCGTCGCTCCCCTGAAGTAATCATCGTCGCTCGGACCGCGGGGCCGGCGTACGAACGTCAGCTCGGTGACTCCCTGTTCCGTCGACGATGATTCGATGCTCACGGTCTCTGCCAGCAGTCTGAGGATCCGACGGTTGTCGCTGAGCGCGTCCGCTCGGAACCGGTGAATGCCCCGCGTGGCGGCGGCGTCCAGGATCGCCTCGAGCAGTCGCCGGCCCAGGCCTTGGCCCTGCCACGAGTCCTCGACCACCAGTGCGACCTCGGCCACGCCGTCGGTGTCGGTTGGCTCGTAGCGCGCGACGCCGAGCAGACGCGCGCCGTCGGCGCCGTCGACTTCGGCGACCAGGGCGAGCCGCTGCGCGTAGTCGACCTGCACGAAGCGCGGATACCACTCGTCAGGGAGCTGCCGCCACGCGCGGAAGAATCGCTGGAAGACGGTCCGCGTGCTGAGTCGCGTGAAGAAGGCGCGGAGCCCGGCTTCATCGTCGGGGCGGATCGGCCGGATGCGCAGGGTCGTGCCCCAGTCGACCAGGACGGTACGGATCAGGTCGCGCGGATAACCCGGTGGATCGACCTCACGTGCCGCGCGGCGCGCTGGCATGCCTCGCCCTCCCGGCCCTTTTGATGCCGGCAGCGCGAGCCGGGATTCACCAGGGATGCTTCTTGTACCACTCGTAGATCTCCTCGCCGGTGGTCAGCCAGACCCCCTTCTGCTTCCTCATGTAGTCGTAGACCGCCTCGAAGTATTTGATCCGGTGCGGGACGCCAGAAATATACGGATGAACGGCCAGCGCCATGACGCGCGGATTCTTGGCCCCCTCCGCGTACAGCCGATCGAAGTAGTCCTTGCAGCGGTCGAGCCATTGCGACGACTCGTGGTGCTGGATCACCATGGTCGGGATGTCGTTCAGCTCGATCGAGTAGGGCACCGACACGAGCGGCCCCGACGTCGTGCGGATCTGGTAGGGCTGATCGTCGTTGACCCAGTCCGAGATGTACTCGATCCCCGCCTCGCGCAACAGGTCGAGCGTCTCCCACGTCTCGGTGAGGCCGGGCCCGAGCCAGCCCCTGGGCTTCTTACCCGTGAACTTCTCGATGATCCGGATGGCCTCGCCGATGGCGGCGCGTTGATCAGGGATCAGGTGCATCGCCCCCTGCACGACGCCGTGCCCCATGAACTCCCACCTGGCGTCGAGCATGGCCTGCGCGACCGCGGGGTACGCCTCGCACACGTGGGCGTTGATCGCGGTCGTCACCGGGATCTTGCGCCTGGTCAACGCCTCGTGGAGCCGCCAGAACCCCACGCGCATCCCGTACTCGTGCCACGCCCAGTTCGGCACGTCGGGCATGACCGCGACGCCCTGCGGCGAGGTCAGGTACTGCCGCGGCATGCCCTTCTCGATGGACCATTCCTCGACGTTGACGATGGTCCACACGGCGATGCGGGCGCCTTTGGGCAGCTTCCAGGGCCGGCGGGACGCGATCGGAGAGTACTCGAAGCGCTCGTGCGGAAGCTTCACGGAACGGCCTCCTTCAACGTGGGTGTTCGGCGTCGCCTATAGTACAATCCCGGCCCGTGACTCTACCCCCTGCGATCGACATCCACAGCCACTTCTTTCCCGAGCGTTTCCTGAAGTTGAGGGCCTGGCTGAAGCGCATACCGCGTTTCCGGACCGGTTCGTCGGCTGTGCGACGCTGCCAATGCAGGAGCCGCCAGCCGCGGTCAGCGAGCTCGAGCGGGCGGCCCGCCTGCCCGGCGTCCGCGCCGTGTACATCGGCACGAACGTCGCGGGCCGCGATCTCTCGGACCCGGCGTTCACGCCGGTCTTCGAGCGCTGTCAGGAGTTCGAGCTGCCCGTGTTCCTGCACCCGCTCACCGTGATCGGGACCAACGACCGGCTCAAGCCGTTCTACCTGAGCAACCTGCTCGGCAACCCGTTCGACACCGCCATCGCGGCCGCTCATCTCGTCCTGGGCGGCGTCCTCGATCGGTTCCCGCGGCTGCACGTGCTCCTGCCCCACGCCGGTGGCGCCATCCCGTATCTCGCGGGGCGCGTGCAGCACGGCCAGCGCGTGCGCCCGGAAAACATGGACAAGGCCAAGCGCCCGTTCGGCGCCTATCTGCGGCGCTTCACCTACGACACCATCAGCCACTCGCCGGAAGCGCTGAGCTGGCTCATCAACACCGTCGGCGCCGACCGCGTGATGCTGGGCAGCGACTTTTGCTTCGACATGGGGTACGACCGGCCGCGCGACATCATCACCAAGCGGCTCAAGCTCAAGCGGGCTGATCAGGCGCGCATCCTCCGCGACAACGCCGCCCGCCTGCTGGGGCTCGCCTAGCGGTCCTCGTGGCCGTGCCGTGAGCAGCGAGTTCTGGATCATCCAGACTTTCAACGGGCTGTCGTACGGCGCGCTGCTCTTCCTGTTGGCCAGCGGCCTCAGCCTGATCTTCGGCGTCATGCGCGTGGTCAACCTCGCGCACGGCTCGTACTTCATGCTCGGTGGCTACGTGGGACTCTCGGTGGTGTGGCGCACGGGCAGCTTCGCGGCCGCCGTGCTGGCCGGCGGCGTCGCCATCGGCCTCATCGGCATCGGCATGGAACGGCTGTTCCTGCGCCGGTTGCCCGGCCAGACGCTCGGTCAGGTGCTGATGACCATCGGCTTCGCGCTGATCTTCCAGGATCTGGCGCTCCTCATCTGGGGCGGCGATCCCTACTCGATCCCGGTCCCACGCTTCCTGCAGGGCGCCGTCAAGGCCGGCGCGCTGTCGTTCCCCGCCTACCGGATCTTCATCATCGTCGTGGCGGTCGTCGTCGCCGCGCTGCTGTGGCTGGCGCTCGATCAGACGCGGGCCGGCGCGCGCATCCGCGCCGCCGTCGACGACGGCGAGATGGCCCAGGGCGTGGGCATCAACGTGCCGGTACTGTCGCTGGCCGTCTTTGCGCTGGGCGCGTGCCTGGCCGCCGCCGGCGGCGTGATCGGCGGCGCGTTTCTCGGCGTCTATCCGGGAGCCGACTTCGAGGTCCTGCCCTACGCGTTCGTGGTCGTCATCGTCGGCGGCCTCGGCAGCCTCCCCGGGGCGATGGTGGGTAGTCTCCTGGTCGGGCTGCTCGACAACTTCGGCAAGGCGCTCTTCCCGGAGCTCTCGTACTTCACGCTGTTCGCGCCGATGGCGCTCATCCTGGCGCTCCGGCCCACCGGCCTCTTCGGCCGCGCATGACGCGCCGGCCCGGCGTCCTGGTCGGCGTCGCCGTCGTCGTCGTGGCGGCCGCGGCGGTCGCGCCGTGGCTGCCGTCGTATCCGCTCACGTTGCTGACCCAGGCCATGATCGTGGCCATCCTCGCGATGAGCCTCGACGTGCTGCTCGGCTTCACCGGGCTGCCCTCGCTCGGTCACGCCGCGTATTTCGGCGTCGCGGCCTACGCCGTCGCCATCCTCACCACCGAGCGCCAGAGCGGATTCGTGCTCTGCCTGATCGCCGGGGTCGTCTTCGCCGCCGTGGCCGCCGCGCTCTTCGGGCTCATCGCCATCCGCGCCACCGGCACCTACTTCCTGATGATCACGCTGGCGCTCGGCATGGTCGTGTGGGGGCTGGCCTTCCGATGGGTGTCCCTGACCAAGGGTGACAACGGCATCTCGGGCGTGCCGCGGCCGGACCTCGGGTTGCCGTGGAGCTTCTGGGGCCCGCTGCCCTTCTTCTACTTGTCGCTCGTCTGCGCGGTGGTGGCGCTCGCGCTGCTCGGGCTGATCGTCGCATCGCCGTTCGGCATGAGCCTCAAGGGCATCCGCGAGAGCGAATCGCGCATGCGCATCCTCGGCTACAACGTGTGGCTCCACAAGTACCTGGCCTTCGTCATCGCCGGGACCTTCGCCGGCTTCTCGGGCGTGCTGTGGGCCTACTACAACGGCTTCGTCAGCCCGGTCGACGTCCAGCTCGTCACGTCGGTCGAGGCGCTCCTCATGGTCGCGCTCGGGGGCCAGGGCACGCTGCTCGGCCCGGCGGTGGGCGCCGCCCTCATCGTGTTCCTCAAGAACTTCGTGAGCGTCTACACCAAGCGCTGGCTGCTGATCCTCGGCGCCGTGTACATCGGCGTCATCCTCTTCGCGCCGCGCGGCCTGGCGGGCGCCTTCCACAGGAGGTCTTCATGAGCCGTCGCACGATCGCGCTCTTCGCCCTCGCCGCGTTTCTCCTCGCCCTCGTCGCCGGGCTCGGCACGCCGACCGCGCGGGCGCAGAGCGGGCCGATCAAGATCGGCTTCCTGTCGCCGCTGACCGGCGCCGCGTCCGCGCTCGGCAAGGACATGCTCAACGGCACCGAGCTGTACCTCGACGAGATCGGCCGCACGGTGGCCGGCCGGAAGATCGAGCTGATCGTCGAGGACACCGAGGGCAATACCCAGACCGCGCTCACCAAGGCTCGGAAGCTCGTCGATCAGGACCACGTCCACATCCTGAGCGGCGGCCTCCTCGCCTCCACCGGCTACGCGATCCATCCGTTCGCCGAGGCCCAGAAGATCCCGACGACCTACCCGGTGATGTCGTCCGATGACCTGACCCAGCGCAAGCCCGCCAAGTGGGTCGTGCGCACGGGGTGGAACTCGAGCCAGTCGACGCACGCGCTGGGCGACTGGGTGATCAAGAACACCAAGTACCGGAAGATCGCGACGGTGGCCGCCGACTACGCGTTCGGGTGGGAATCGGTGGGCGGCTTCCAGCGCACGTTCGAGGAAGGCGGCGGCCAGATCATCCAGAAGGTCTGGGTCCCGCTCAACACCAACGACTTCGCCCCGTTCCTCTCCCAGGTCAAGCGCGACTCCGACGCGGTCTTCGCGGTCTTCTTCGGCAAGCTCGCGCTCCAGTTCATGAAGGAGTACGAGAACAGCGGACTGAAGGGACGCGTGCCGCTGCTCTCGAACGGCACGACCGTCGACGAGTCCGTGCTGCCGCAGATGGGCGACGAGGCCCTCGGCACGATCAGTACGCTCCACTACTCGGCCGCGCTCGAGAACCCCACCAATCAGCGCTTCGCGAAAGCCTTCGAGGCCAAGGCGGGAAAGATCCCCTCGTACTACGCGGAGACGTGCTACACCAACGCGCGCTGGATCGCCGAGGCCATCAAGGCGGTCTCCGGCAAGGTGGAGGATCGCGAGGCGTTGCTGGCCGCGCTGCGCAAGGTCGAGCTGAAGGACTTCCCGCGCGGCCCCGTGAAGATCGACACGTTCGGCAATCCTGTCCAGAACGTGTACATCCGCAAGGTGGAGCGAGTCGGCGGCAAGCTCCAGAACACCGTGTTCTTCACGTATCCCAACGTCAGCCAGTTCTGGAAGTACAACCCCGAGGAATATCTGAAGGCCCCGCTCTACACGCGTGACTATCCGCCGTGCAAGGCCTGCTGACAGGACTCGTGCTCGCGGCGCTGGGCGCCGGAGTCGCCGGCGCCCAGACCGAGGAGGTCGTGACGCTCGCCACGCGGCCCGGCCAGTCGATCCGCGTCCTCGTCCAGCGCCCGGCCGGGCCCGCCCTGGGCAGTGTCGTCCTCATCGCCGGCGGTCACGGCAACCTCGAGATCTCCGCCGATGGCCGTCTCAGCTGGGGCGCGCCGAACCAGCTCGTGCGGACCCGAGGCCTTTACGTGGCCGCCGGCTACGTCGCGGCCGTCCCCGACATCGCGCCGGAGTTCAAGCGACCAGGCGGGGCCGAGGAAGGGTATCGCTCGTCGGCGGGCCACGCCCGTGACCTCGGCGCGGTCATCGCCTATTTGCGTCCACAGGCCCCGCCGGTCTGGCTGGTCGGCACCAGTCGTGGCGCCATTTCGGTCGCCAACGCGGCGGCGCGCCTGTCCGGCGCCGAGCGGCCCGACGGGATCGTCATCACGTCCGGAACGTTGATGTCGAGCCGGAGCGACTCGCAGTCGGCGCAGAGCACCGTCCGTGGGCTCAACCGGATTGCCGTGCCGACGCTCCTCGTCGGTCACGAGCTCGATCAGTGTCGATTCTCGCCGGCGTCCGACGCGGTGGCCTTCCGCAAGCTCTTGACCGGCGCCCCCCGCGTCGACGTGAAAACGCTCACCGGCGGCGTTTCCCAGGGGCCACCCTGCGAATCCTGGGCGTACCACGGCTTCAACGGCCTCGATCAGGACGTCGTGAACCTCGTGACGGCATGGCTGAAGACCAACACGCCCTCGCGCTGAACGGCGTCAGCAAGGCCTTCGGAGGGCTGCGGGCCGTCGACGCCGTCACGCTCACCGTGCGGCCGGGCGAGCGCCGCGCGCTGATCGGCCCCAACGGTGCCGGGAAGACGACGCTCTTCAACCTGATCTCGGGTGAGCTGCCGGTCACCTCCGGCTCGATCCGGCTCTTCGGGCGCGACGTCACCGGGATCGCACCGCACCGCCGGGCGGCGCTCGGCCTGGCGCGCACGTTTCAGATCACGAATCTCTTCCGCACGCTCACCGTGCTGGAGAACTGCCTGCTCGCCGTCCAGGCGCTCGAATCGACCAAGTTCGTGATGCTCCGGCCGCTGCGGCGCTATCGCGGCCTCGCCGTCCGCGCGCAGGAGGCGCTGGCCGCCGTCGGCCTCGGCGATCGCGCCGGCACGGAGGTGCGCCATCTCTCTCACGGCGAGCAGCGTCAGCTCGAGATCGCCCTGGCGCTGGCCGGCCGGCCGCGCGTGCTCCTGCTGGACGAGCCGTGCGCCGGGCTGTCGCCGGCCGAATCGCACATGATGGCCGACCTGCTGCGCCGGCTCGATCCCGCCATCACCGTCCTCATCATCGAGCACGACATGGACATCGCACTCGAGATCGCCCAGCACGTGACCGTGCTCCACTACGGCCGCGTCATCGCCGACGGGCTGCGCGACCAGGTCAAGGCCGACCCGATGGTGCGCGAGATCTACCTCGGGGCATGAGCGACGGCGCGCGCTCCGTCCTCGAGGTCCGGGACGTCCACACCTACTACGGTGAGAGCCACGTCCTCCACGGCGTGTCGCTCACCGTGGCGCCCGGCCAGGTGGTGACGATCCTCGGCCGCAACGGCATGGGCAAGACGACGCTGATCCGCTCCGTCATCGGCTTCACGCCGGCCCGGCGCGGCAGCATTCACTTCAAGGGCCGCGACGTGACGCACTGGCCCTCGTTCCGGATGGTGGCGCTGGGCATGGGCCTCGTCCCACAAGGACGGCGGGTCTTTCCTTCGCTGAGCGTGCGCGAGAATCTCGAAGTGGCCGCCCGCGGCAACGGCGGGGGCTGGACGCTCGAGCGCGTCTACGGCCTGTTCCCACGCTTGAAGGAGCGCGCCGTCAATCGCGCGAACAAGCTGTCCGGCGGTGAGCAGCAGATGCTGGCCATCGGCCGCGCCCTCATGAGCAACCCCGAGCTGCTGTTGATGGACGAGCCGACCGAAGGCCTGGCCCCGTTACTCGTCCGGGAAGTCGGCGCGACGATCGCGCGGCTCAAGGGTGAGGGCCTTTCGATCTTGCTCGTCGAGCAGAACCTGCCGATGGCGCTGAGCGTCGCCGACCACGTGCACGTGCTGAGCCGCGGCCAGATCGTGCACTCCTCGACGCCCGCCGAGCTGGCCCAGAACCACGACGTCCAGTCGCGCTATCTCGGGGTGTAAGGTGGCCGCACGAAACGACAGGAGGTTCGGATGAATCGCCGCTCGTTCCTCACGGGCTCACTCTCGCTCACCGCTCTGCCGCTGGCTCGCCCGGCCGCCGCCGCCGAGTCGATTCGCATCGGCTACCTCGGGCCGCAGACCGGCATCTTCGCCCAGGCCGGTAAGGACATGCTCGACGGGTTGAAGCTGGCCTTCGAGCAGGTCAACTACCAGGCCGGCGGTCGCAAGGTCGAGTTGCTCGAGGAGGACACCGAGGGCAACCCGGCCACGGCCCAGGCGAAGTACCGCAAGCTCGTGCAGCAGGACAAGATCCACGTCCTGACCGGCGTCCTGCTCTCGAACATCGGCTATGCGCTCGTGCAACCGATCGAGCGCGACACGCTGCCGGCGCTTTTCTTGACGACGCCCGACGATCTCACCAAGCGCAAGCTGACCAAGTGGATCCTGCGCACGAACTTCAGCGCGAGCCAGCCCATGCACGCCCTCGGAGACTATGCGGCCAAGACCCTCAAGTACCGGCGGGTGGCCGTCGTCGCCATGGACAATCCCTTCGGCCACGAGTGCAGCGGCGGCTTCCAGCGCGTCTTCGAGGACGCGGGTGGACGCGTCGTCCAGAAGATCTGGGTGCCGCTCAACGCGCTCGACTTCGCGCCGTATCTCACCCAGCTCCCCCGTGACATCGACGCGGTCGTGCAGGTCTTCGTCGCCGCCCAGGCGGTGCGCTTCGCCAAGCAGTACGCCGAGCAGGGGCTCAAGGAGCGCCTGCCGCTGATCGGGATCGGCGTCTTCACGGACGAGTCGGCCCTGCGCTCGATGGGGGACGAGGCGATCGGCATCGTGACCTCGCTCATCTGGGCGCCGACGCTTCCGACCCCGGCCAACCAGACCTTCCTGAAGCTCGCGGAGGCCAAGGGCAAGAACCCGCCCGCGTACTTCACCGCGGTGATGTACAGCGCCGGCCGCTGGATCACCGCGGCGGCGAACGCGCTCGAGGGCCAGGTCGAAGACCGCGCACGCTTCCTGGCCGCGATCCGCCGGGCGAGCGAGACCACGCCGGATCCGCGGGGGCCCATCACGCTCGACGAGTACGGCAATCCCACGCAGAACGTCTACATCCTGAAGGTCGAGCGCGTCGGTGGAAAGCTTCAGAACACCGTGATCCACACCTACCCGATGGTGTCGCAGTTCTGGACGTACAAGCCCGAGGAGTTCCTCAAGTTGCCGGCCTACGACCGCAACTACCCTCCGGCAAAACCATGAGGACGATGGAGCGGCGGCGTCACTGCATGAAGCGCACGATGCCGGCGACGCCGTCGACGGCCACGGTGGCGCCGTGGGGGATGCGCCGGGTGGCGTCGGCGACGCCGAGAACGGCGGGAATGCCGCGTTCGCGCGCAAGCGATGCGAGATGTGACGTGCTGCCGCCCAGCTCGGCCACCACGCCGACGACGCGCTCCAGCACCGCGGTCAGCGCGGGCCCGGCGACCTGCGTGACGAGGACCTGACCGGGCTCGACGTGCTCGAGGTCGTGCTCGCTGAGGACGATGCACGCTTTTCCCGCGCCCCAGCCCACACCGGCGGGCTGGCCGCGCAACGCGGGATGACGCAGCCACAGCGCGTCGGGCGCCGGTGCCGGCTCGACGCGCAACGGACGCGCCTGGAGGATCTGCAACCCGACGTCGCCGAGCGCCCACTCGACCTCGACCGGGCCGCCGAGGATCGCTTCCGCCTTCATCGTCAAGCGCGCGAGCTCGATGGCCTGGGCCGCGTCGAGGCAGGGCGCGTCCACGAGGTCGGGTGCGACGGCGTGCGGTCGTGGCCCGTCGTGGCCGGCGCGCACGACCCGGTCCTTGCGGCCGGGCTCGACGCCGGCCAGCGTGCCGTCGCGCCGCACGACGAAACGGTCGGGCACGACCTCGCCTTGAGCGACCGCTGAGCCGAGGCCCCACGTCCCGGTGATCAGCACGTCACCGTCGGTGGTGCGGCTGAGCGCGCCTCCGGCCGCGCGCGCGGGGACCAGCTCCTGCACGAGCACGGCCATTGCCGTCGCGGAGGGATCCACGCCGTGCGTTTCCATGTAGTGCAGCGCGCGCGTCGCCCACAGCGCGGCCCAGCACGCGCGCACGGCGGTGATCAGATCGGCGTCGGTCCCGATCCCGAGGAAGGTATCGAACTGGCCGGCGAACGATGCCGCCGGGGTATCCTCCAGCAGCGCCGAGGAGCGCGCGGCCACGAGCGCGCCGGGCTTCGCGGTCAGGCGCGTCCAGGCGGCGCTCAGCGCCGCGGCCACGTCGGGCGCCAGCGGGGATCGCTGGAAGGCGAGCCTCACCTCGAGCGCCAGCCGGCGCCGCTCGAAGCCTTCAGCGGCCGCGGCGCGGCCGGCCGGCGCCTCGCCGCCGGCGAAGGCGAGCTGGGCACGATACGCGGCGGCGCTGAGGCACACGCCGTCGGGAACGGGCAGGCCGCTCCGGCGCAGACGCCCGAGCGTGGCCGTCTTCGGTCCGACGCGATCAGGCGTCGCGTCGGAGGGATGGGCGAGATCGACGACGTAGCCGTCCATGTCGGGCCGACTATATATCAGGAGAAGCCATGACGGACGTGAAGGCCGCCATCCGGGATCTCGTCGTCGCCAACCGAATCCTGGCCAACGAAGACGTCGTCGACGCGTACGGCCACGTGAGCCTGCGCCACCCGGCGCATGCCGCGCGCTACCTGCTCGCGCGTTCGCTCAGCCCCGAGCTGGTCGAGCGTGACGACATCATGGAGTTCGAGCTCGATGGCACACCCGTGGGCGACAGCCGCCAGCCCTATCTCGAGCGCTTCATCCATGGCGCGATCTACGAAGCGCGCCCCGACGTCCACGCCGTCGTGCACGCGCATGCCGAGGCGGTGCTGCCCTTCACGATCACGACGACGCCGCTGCAGCCGGTCATCCACTCGGGCAGCTTCATGGGCGCTCACGTCTCCGTCTGGGACATCAGGGACAATTTCGGCGACACCAACCTGCTCGTGGCGAACATGGCGCAGGGCCGCGACCTGGCGCGCTGCCTCGGCGGCGACAACGTGGCCTTGATGCGCGGCCACGGCTTCGCCGCGGCGGCGCGCTCGCTCATCGAGGTCGTTCGCATGTCGGTCTACGTGCCGCGCAACGCGCGGGCCCTGCTGGCCGCGACGGGCCTCGGTCCGGTCACGGCGCTCTCCCCCGGCGAGATCGCGGCCCGGGCGGCCGGGTACCAGCCGCAGTCGCCGGAGACGTGGCGGGCGTGGGAATACTGGGCGCGGCGAGCAGGCTGCGGCCATCTGCTGTCCCGGCGGCCGGTCAGATCCGCGAAGAAGCCGGGCCGGTGACTCACGCCTCGGGCAGGATCACGAGGCGCAGCACCCGCTCGGGCGCGCGCTCGTAGTCGGCGAACGCCGCCGCCACGCGCTGCAGCGGGTACTCCGCGGTGACGAACGGCGCGAGGTCGATCGCGCCGGCGGCGGCCAGCTCGATGCAGGGCTCGAAGTCGCCGCTCGTGAGCGCGCGCGCCCCGTAGATCGTCAGCTCTTTGTAGTAGACGGGGAACGTCGAGAATCCCTCCACGGGCTGGTGACTGATCGCATAGAGCAGCAACCGGCCGCCCGGGCGAAGCATCCGCATCGACAGCGCGAGCAGCTCGGCGCCACCCGCGGTGTCGATGACGACATCGGCGCCGGCGCCGCCGGTCAGCCGGGCGACCGCGGCGGCAGCGTCCTCATCGCCTCCGACCACGTGGTCTGCCCCGAAGCGCTGCGCGAGCTCGAGCTTCCACGGACTGCGCGACACCCCGATCACGCGATGAGCACCGGCCAGCTTCGCCAGCTTCGTATGGAGGAGCCCGGTGGCGCCCTGGCCGAGCACGACGACGGTCTCGCCGTCGGCGATGCCGACGCGCTGCTGGGCGTGACGCACGGTGGCCATCGTCTCGATCAGCGTCGCCGCGGCCAGCGGCAGGTGCGGCGGCAACGCGTGGACGTAGCGATCGGGCAGCGCGACGTGCTGCGCCAGGGTGCCATCCATCTCGCGGCCGAGGAGTCCGGCGTTGCGACAGAGATTGCCCTGCCCGCGCCGGCAACAGTCACACGAGCCGCACGCGATGATCGGATCGATGACGACACGCTGGCCCGCGGTGAGCCGCCGGACGTCGGCCCCGACGGACTCCACGACGCCGGTCGCTTCGTGGCCCATCACCCGGGGGTAGAGCACGCCCGGATGCTCGCCGGTGTAGATGGCGAGATCCGTGTGGCACACCGCCGTCGCCGCCACGCGGACGACGACGTCTCCGCGCTCGGGCACGGGCACCGCGCGGTCGACCAGCGCGAAGCGATGCGGAGCCCGGAGGACGGCGGCGCGGCTCGAGAAGGTCATCGCGGGCTATGGCTCACGTGGCTGTGGACGCTCATTGATTGATTGAAATCAGAGGGGGCGCGACGCCCCCTCCGATACCTCCCCGGTTCGCGCGGCGAGCCACGACCGCCGATCCCGCCCGATTGACCACATCAGAGGGGGCGCGACGCCCCCTCCGATACCTCCCCGGTTCGCGCGAGGCGCAGCCACCGCCGATCCCGCCCTGCGGACCTACATGACGACGGTGATTTCTTCCACCGGGAAGTTGGAGATGATCTCGGTGCGATCGGGGTGGACGATCAGCATCTCCTCGATCCTCACGCCGAACTCGTACCTCTTGCCGTGCTGGGTCTCGAGCGCGAAGACCATGCCGGGCTGGATCTCGAGGGGATGGTCCAGGGACCAGATCCGCGAGATGACCGGCGGATCGTACTGCGCGACCCCGAGGCCGTGGCCCCAGAGATTCGCCGCCGCCTGGTCCTCCTCCTCGTAGCCCCACGCTTCCTTGGCCGACGGCCACTTCAGCGCGATGTCCCGCGTCGTCACGCCCGGCCGCACCGTGTTGATGGAGTCGTAGAGCCACTTGAGCCCGGTCGCGTAGTAGTCCTTCATCTCCTGGGTCGGCTTCTTCCCCACGCAGTACGTGCGGTAGTAGCACGACTTGTAGCCGTTCCAGGTGAGCGCGGCCAGATCCATGAAGACGATCTCGCCGGGCTTGATGATGCGGTCGGAAAAGTTCCGCCAGTTCGGCCACGTGTTGGGCCCCGACGAGACGATCACGTCCTCGACGTCTTCCATGCCCGGGATGTTGTACAGGAATTCCATGATGTGAGCCGTCACCTGGTTCTCGGTGAGGCCGGGCTTGAGGAACCGCATCGTCTCCCAGTGGGCGGCGTCGCCGATGGCCCCGACGATCCGCAGGCACTCCTGCTCGTCTTCGTTCTTGATGGCGCGCGCCTCCATCATCGCCGTCATGCCGTCGGCCCACGTGAGCTTCGAATCCCGGAACTGGTTGATCATGTTGATGTCGATGAAGTCCACGCCCAGCGGCTTGTCGGCCACCTGGTAGCGGTTCATCTCCTTGACGATGGCGTCGGTGAACTTCTTCACCTGCTGCCGCGACGCCGGCCCCGCCGCACCCTTGATCCACGCGTACGAGTAGCGGATGTTCTCCTTCGGAATCCACGGCGCGTGGCGCTGGATCTGGAATCCGATGTCGCCCTGTTCGAACAGCACGGGCGGGCCGTCGCCACAGAGGAGCGCGTAGCGCAGTCCGGGCTTGAGCCGGTTCCAGCCCGGCGTGAGCGTGCTCGTCACGTAGCGCACGTTCTCGTCGTACATCAGCAGCAGCGCGCCCAGGTTGTGGGCCTTCATCCGCTCGCGCGCGCGCTCCAGCCGATACTTGCGCAGCCGGTCCCAGTTGATGCGCTGCTGCCAGTCCACCCCCGCGATGCCGAAGTTCGCCATGGCGCCCCTCTCGCTTACCGCCCGTTCAGCGTCTCGATGACCTTGACGACGACCGCGAGGTCTTCACCACCATGGCCCGCGCGCTGCACGGTCGCATAGAGGCGCTCGGCCACATCGGTCAACGGCAGCGCGGCGCCGGCCGCGCGGGCCGCGTCCTGGATGAGGTGCAGGTCCTTCATGAAGAGCTCGAGCTTCATCTGGGGAGGAAAGTCGCCCTTGACGATGAGCGGGCCGCGGACTTCGAGCATGCGCGACGCCGCCGCGCTGGTCGTCAGCACGTCGAGCACGAGCGCGGGGTCGAGCCCGGCTTTCTTCACCAGCGTCAGGGCTTCGGCCGCGGCGGCGCTGTGCAGCGCGACGAGGAGGTTCGCGGCGAGCTTCACCACCATCGCGTGGCCGGCCCGCCCGACGTAGGGTGCGCGGGGCAGGATCGTCTCGAGCAGCGGACGCCAGCGCTCGTAGACGGCGCGAGCGCCACCGACGATCACGATCCCGTCGCCACGCGCGACCTGGGCGCTGGTTCCACTGATCGGACAGTCGAGGAAATCGCGCCCGCGCGCCTCAGTCTCGCGGGCGAGCCGCTCGGTGAGCGCCGGCGAGATCGTGCTCATCTGCACGACGACCTGGCCGGGGCGGGAGCCTTCGAGCACGCCGCCGCGCCCGAGAATCGCCTCCTCCACGGTGACGAGGGACGGCAGCACGGTGCACACGATCTCCGACGCGCGCGCGACCTCGGCGGCCGACGTGGCCGACTTGCCGCCCCGAGCCGTCACCGCGCCCACCTTGTCGGGCAGGACGTCGTAGCCCACGACCTGATGGCCACCGGCCAGCAGGCGCGATGCAATGGCGTGCCCGAGCAGCCCGAGCCCTACGATCCCGACGGTGGCCACGGCATCCTTCCTCCTGTTCGAGCTCCCGAGAGCCCCCTCCGACGTTAGCAGTGCCGGCAGGGCGGAAAATCGCGCGAGTACACCGGGTTCTTCAGATAGTCGTCGGCCTTGTAGGGCCCGAACTGCGACACGTTCGGGAACGTGTGGATGACCGTGTTCTGCAGACGGTCGTTCACCTTCTCGACCTTGCGCACGTAGACGTTCTCGATCGGGTTGCCGAAGTCGTCGAAGCGGATCGGCCCGCGCGGCGCATCGGAGAGATCGACCTTGCGAAGCGCGTTCACGAACTTGTCGACGTTCTCGATGTCACCGCCCGTCGCCTCCAGCGCCGCCTTGAGCGCCATGCCGGCGACATACATGCCCTCGGAGTAGTACGACGGAACTTGCTTGTACCTTGCCTCGTAGGCGCCGGCGAACTTTTTGTTGGCCGGCGTCTGGAGCGCGGCCGAGTAGTGCAGCGCGGTGACGACGCCCAGCACTTCGTCGCCCATGGTGCGCAGCACGTGCTCGTCGGTGAAGGTACCGCCGCCGATCAGCGGGATGCGCTCCTTGAGGCCAGCATCGGCGTATTGCTTCGAGAAGCGCAGCGCATCGGCACCCGAGAACACGCAGTACACGGCGTCGACGTCGCGCCGGAGCTGGGCCAGGTACGGCCCGTAGTCGGGCGTGTTGATCGGCGACCACAGCTTCTGCACGACCTGCCCGCCCGCCTCCTCGAACGTGCGGTGGAAGCCGGCGCCGACCTCCCAGCCGAACGCGAAGTCATACCCGATCATCGCGATCTTCCGGTACTTGAGGTTCTCGTACGCCCACTTGCCGAAGGGATGCGACGGCTGCGAGCTCGACCAGCCCGTGCGGACGATGTAGTTGCTGCGCTTGCGTTGCGTGATGTCCTCGGCGGAGACGATCGGAAACACGGTCGGGACCTTCTTGCCATCGACGTAGGGTGCGATTGCGTAGCCGATGGCGGCGCTGATCGGGCCGACGATGACGTGGACGTTCTGACTCTCTACCAGGCCGCGGGCCTTCGTCAACCCGGTGGCCGGCTTGCCCTCGTCGTCTTCGGTGATCAGCTTCACCTCGCGGCCGGCCAGCCGGTATTTGTGCTCGTCCAGGTACATCTCGAAGGCGTTGGCCATGTCCTTGCCATTGGGCGCGAACGGTCCCGTGAGCGAGACGATGAACCCGATTTTGATCGGGCCCTTCTGGGCCGGCACGCCTCCGATGAAGACGGCGCTCAGCGCGACGAGCGCGAGGAGGGCGATGCCGAGACTCTTGCGCATGCGGATCTCCCTTACGGCCGCGGGATCAGGCGCCGAGCGCCTGGAGATTTCAACGTTGCCGAGCGCACGTCGTGACGATGACGGCGCTGGCCTGCGAGTCGAACCGGAGCATGTCGGCGCAAGCAATAACACAGGGCCCCCGCGAATGCCAGTAGACTAGGCCCGCTCGACCCAACCATCGCACGAGGAGGGCGCCGTGATCGTGCGCCTGGCCGTCGTCATGTTGATGCTCGTCGCCTTCCCGGCGATTGCCCAGGAGCCGATTCGAATCGGGTTCCTCACGATCCTCACCGGACCGCTGGCCGCGCCCGGCAAGGAGATGGAGAACGGCATCACGCTGTTCCTCGACGAGCAGAAGCAGATGCTCGGCGGCCGGCCGGTACAGCTCACCGTGCTCGACAGCGGCGGCACGCCGGCGGGCACGTTGGCCAAGGCGCGGGAGCTCGTCGAGCAGCGGAAGGTCCACGTCATCATCGGTCCGCTCGCCGCCTTCGAGGCCTATGCCATCGCGCCCTACGTCAACGCGCAGAAGGTCCCGACGATCTCTCCGAGCGCGGCCGCCGACGACCTGACCCAGCGTAAGGCGACGCCATTCTTCGTGCGTGCGACGTCGTCGTCGAGCCAGCCGACCCAGCCGTTCGGGACGTACGCGGCGAAGACCCTCGGGTACAAGAAGATCGCCACGATCGCCGACGACTTCGCCTTCGGACACGAAGTCGTGGCGGGCTTCCACCAGGCGTTCGAGGACGCCGGGGGCGAGATCGTCCAGAAGCTGTGGCCGCCCCTCGGCGCGGCCGACCAGTCGCCGTATATCGGCCGGCTCCACCGTGACGTCGACGCGGTGTTCATCGGGTTCGCCGGGGTTGCCTCCCTCCGCTTCCTGAAACAGTTCGAGGACGCCGGGCTCAAAGGCAAGATCCCGGTGCTCGCCAATCAGACGGCGACCGACGAAGCGCTGCTGCGCAACATGGGTGACGAGGCCGTCGGCGTCGTGTCGGCGATGAATTACAGCGCCGCACTCGACCTCGCGCCCAATCGCAAGTTCGTGGCCACCTACCGGAAGGCGTTCGGCACGGACCCCGGTTATTACTCGGTGGGCGCCTACACGGCGGGGCTCTTCTTGAAGCACGCCCTCGATCGGGTCGGCGGCAAGGTGGAAGACACCGACTCGTTCCTCAAGGCCCTGCGCGGCGTGGCGATTCCCGACGCGCCGGGTGGTCCGATCCGGCTGGACAAGTACGGGCAGCCCGTGCACAACATCTACATCCGCCGTGTCGAGCGGAAGGACGGCCGGCTTCAGAACACCGTGATCCAGACGATCGAGAACGTGAGTCAATTCTGGACGTACCCGGAGGCTGACTTCCTGAAGGCGCCGCCCTATTCCCGAACGTATCCCCCGTGTCGGCACTGCTGAGATGAGCCGAGTCGACCTCCGCGGCTTCGTCGCCGCCTACGAGCGTGCGCATCCCGGCGAGGTGATTCGCGTCGCCGAACCGGTCGGTCTCGAGCACGACATCATGGCCGTCGTCCTCGAGTACGAGCGGCGCCGGCGCTACCCGATCCTCCTCTTCGAGAAGGTGCGCGACCACGACATTCCCGTCGTGGCCAACGTCGTGGCGAGCCGGCGGGCGCTCGCCTTCGCCCTCGGTGTCGACGAGGGCCGGCTCCCCCACGAATACGCGCGGCGCATCAAGGAGCGGATCAAGCCTGTCGTCGTGCCCGATCCGCCCTTCCGCCACCGCGTGAGCACTGGCGACGCCGTCGACCTCGGTGCGTTGCCCATCCCGACCTATTTCCCCGGCGACGCCGGCCGCTACCTGACGGCGGGGATGCTGGTCGCGCGCGATCCCGACACCGGCGTCGAGACCGAGGGCTACCACCGCTTCCAGCTCAAGGGCCCCAAGCGCATGGGCGTGAGCCTCCACTCGCGCCGCCGGATGTTCGAGTACCAGCGGAGGGCGGAAGCTCGCGGCCAGGCGTTGCCGTGCGCCGTCGTGCTCGGCCTGCATCCGCTCGTCTCGATGGGCTCGCTCGCCTACCCGCCGCCCGACGTCGGCAAGTTCGAGGTGGTGGGCGGCCTCCTGGGCGAGCCGCTCGAGATCGCGCCGTGCACCACGGTCGACGTCCACGTGCCGGCCGCGGCCGAGATCGTCATCGAAGGCGAGATCCTTCCCGGCGTGCGCGAGCCGGAAGGGCCGTTCGGCGAGTTCACCGGCTATTTCTCACGCCGGTCCACCGAGCACGTCTTCGTGGCCACGGCCATCGCGAGGCGCGACCGGCCGTGGTTCCAGTCCATCGGTTCGGGTCGCGCCGGCGATCACATCACGACGCTCGGGCTGATTCGCGAGGCCGAGATCTGGAACGCGCTCAGCCGCACGATCCCCAACGTGACCGGCGTGCACGTGCCGCTGTCGGGAACGTCGTCCTTCACCGCGTACGTCGCGATCAAGCAGGGCCGCCCCGGCGAAGCCAAGCAGGTCATTCCCATCGTGCTGGGCGTCGATCACTACCTGAAGCTCGTCATCGTCGTCGACGACGACATCGACGTCTTCGACGAATCCGACGTGCTGTGGGCGGTGGCCACGCGGATGCAGGCCGATCGCGATCTCGTCACGATCTCCGGCAGCCTCGGCGCCCTGCTCGATCCCAGCGCCGACGAGCAGGGCGTCACCGCCAAGCTCGGCATCGACGCCACGCGTCCCTTCGGTCAGCCCTTTGCCGACAAGCTCGTGATGGATGCCGACCGCATGGCGTGGGCCCGCTGCCTCGTGGAGAGACTCTCATGACCAAGCGCTACATCGACCTGTCGGTCACCGTCGACGATCGCACGATGAGCCCGCCCTCGACCAATCTCCGGCTCGAGGTCACGCCCCACCGCCGCGGCCCCGGCTTCTGGCAGGTGTCGAGCGTGCACCAGAGCCTGCACACCGGCGCCCACATCGACTCGCCGCTCCACGTCTTCGCGGACGGCATCACCACGGCCGAGATCTCGCTCGACCAGGTCATGGGCGAGGCCATCGTGGTCGATCTGTCGTTCGCGGGCGCCAATCACAAGGTCACGATCGACGACCTCAAGCGCGGCGGGGCCGATCAGGTGAAGCAGGGCGACATCGTGCTCCTGCGCACGGGCTGGACCGACACGATGTACGGCAAGTGGCCCGACTACTTCACCCAGTCGCCGTACTTCCCGCCGGAGTCAGCGGAGTGGCTGATTGCCAAGGGGCCGAAGAACATCGGGTTCGATTTCTTCGAGGAGTACTGCGCGCGCCTGCCCGAGTTCACGTCCGAGGATTTCCCGATGCACCGGGTGATCCTCGGTGCCGGCGTCGTCATCATGGAGGGCCTGACGAACCTGGGCGCCTTGCCGAAGCGCCGCGTCGACTTTGCCGCGCCCTTCTACAAGATCGCCGGCACCGAGGGCGCGCCCGCGCGATTCTTCGCGATGGTGTAGCCGGGCTACTCGATCCCGCGATACCAGCCGGCCGGCGGCGGGTCCCACTGCTTCTCGCGCACCCAGCCCTTGGCTCGCAAGCAGCCGCGGTAGACCTGGTCACCGAGCACTCCGTACTGGGCGAGCGTGGGATTCGGCGCCGCTTCTCGCGCGCACTCCAGGCTGTCACGCGTGAACTCATCGCCGCTCCCGGCGGGGCGTGACCAGTAGTACTGCGCGCAGCCGACGAGCGACATGACGAGGACGAGAATGCCGAGAAACGTCGCACGGTGGATCATGGGCAATTCTCCTGGCTCGACTCGGGTGGCGGGATGGTACCGCGACTCAATGGCCGGCGGAGCCCGAAAATGACGGCGCGGCGACGCCATCGATCACCACATCGACGCACGCCGGCCGGCCGGATCGCGTGGCCCGCTCGAGCGCCGGCGTGAGCTCGTCGGCTCGCTCGACGCGCTCGCCATGGCCGCCGAGCGCCTCCACGACGCGGTCGTAGCGCGTCGGCAGCAGCGCGCAGCCCACGGCGCGCGCGGCGCCATAGTGCTGCACCTGGAGCTGATGCTCGGCGTTCCAGCGGGCGTCATTGCCGACGACGGCGACGATCGGGATACCGTGGCGGACGGCCGTATCGAACTCGAGCGCGTGGAAACCGAACGTGCCGTCGCCGAGCGTGGCGATGACCGGGAGCTCCGGCCGCGCGAGCTTGGCGCCGAGCGCCATCGGCACGGCGCTGCCGATCGATCCGGCCGGGCCGTTGATCAGCCGGTGGCGAGCTTCGAGCGCGGCCTGGCACCACTGGCCGAACTCACCGCCGTCGCTCACGAGGATGCCGCCGGCCTCGAGTCGCGGCTGGATCGCGGCGCAGACGCTCAGGGGATGGAGCGGCGCGGCTGGCGATCGTCCCAGATCCTCCCACGACGCCGGCCTCGTGATCCGCGCGGCCTCGACTTCCTTCGTCCACGTGCTGCCCTGCCAGACGCGCTCACTCGCTGCCGTCACGAGCTGACGAGCGACGGCGCCAGGATTGGCGGCCAGGGCCAGCGCCAGACGCTCGCTCGATCTCGGCGGCGCCACGTCCACGACGATGAACCGGCAGCGCTCGGCAAAGGCGGGCGGCCCGCCGAAGCGCAGCGTGAAGTCGAGCCGCTTGCCGAGCAGCAACACGAGATCGGCCTCACTCAGGCAGCGCGTCGCGCCGCGCAGGCTCGGATCGTTGACGCCGCGCGGACTCTCCATCAACAGGGCCGGGATCCCGGTCAGCTCACTCAGCCGCTCGACGTCGTTCCAGCGTGCCGAACGACCCATGGCCGCACCCGCGATGATCAGCGGACTCCTGGCCTGGCCGAGCAGGTCGAGCGTCCGGCGGATGAGCACGTCGTCCATCGGGCGCGGCTCGGCTGACGGAGCGGGCGCCTGCGACGCAGTGGTCACGCGAGCTTCGAGCAGGTCTCCGGGCAAGCTCAGGTGCACGGGCCCCGGAGGCCACGCCGACGCGAGCGAAAGCGCCCGCGTCATCTCCTCGCCCATGCGCTCGGCGCTCTCGACGATCCACGCCGCCTTGCTGACGGGCCGCGCGGCGCCGACCTGATCGATCTCCTGGAACGCGCCGCGTCCAGCCTGGGAGCGTGGCGCGTGCCCGCTCAGCAGCACCACGGGCGACTCGGACATCAGCGCGGTGTACAGCGCCGAGATGGCGTTGAGATGACCGGGACCGGCGGTGACCAGCGCCACGCCCGGCTCTTCCGTCATACGCGCCCAGCCGTCGGCCATGTGCACGGCGGCGGCCTCGTGCCGGGTGTGGATCAGTGTGATGTCGCGGCCCACCGTCGCGTCATAGACGGAGAGAATCTGGTTGCCGGACAGCGAGAACAGATGGCGCACGCCGGCCATCGCCAGCGCATCCACGAGGAGATCAGCGCCGCGCGCGGACATGGGAGCCGAATTCTACCTCGATCGCGTGGATCGAACGGGCGACATCGACACCGCCGTCACGTTGGAGGAGTTGGGCCTCGCGGTCGATCCGGCAGCGCGGCGACTGGTTCCGGCGACCGGCTATCTGATGTCGCTCGCTATCTGATGCGTTACTGCGGGCCCCGCAACCCGTAGCGCTCGATCGCCCACGCCTTCTGTTTGAACTTCTGGACCTTGCCCGAGCCCGTGAGCGGGAACTCGCTGACGAACTCGACGTGCTTCGGCACCTTGAAGTTGGCGATCTTCCCCCGCGCGAACTCGACGATCTCCTCCGCCGTCAGCGTCTCGCCCGACTTCGGGATGACGAACGCCATCACGGACTCGCCCATGACCGGATCGGGCACGCCGACGATGGAGACGTCGAGGATCCTGGGGTGGCGCAGGTAGAAGTTCTCGATCTCGGCGGGATAGGTGTTGAAGCCGCCGACGATGATCATGTCGGTGAGCCGCCCGGTGATCCGGAGATAGCCCTCAGCGTCCTTGACGCCCATGTCGCCGGTGTGAAGCCACCCGTCGCGGATCTTCTCCGCGGTGGCGTCGTCCTGCTTGTAGTAGCCGAGCATGAGCGATGGGCCCTTGACGCAGACCTCGCCCTCTTCGCCGGCGCCGAGGACGCGACCACTGGTGGGATCGACGATCCGGTCCTCGAGCTCGGGCGTCACGCGGCCGACCGTGCTCACCCGCTTGTCGATGGGATCGCCCAGACGCGTGAAGTGCGTGCCGCCGGTCGCCTCGGTGAGGCCGTAGACGACGGTGGCGTCCATACCCAGTCCGTTCTCGCGGTCGAGGATCCGTCGCATCATCTCGATCGGCACGGGTGCCGCGCCGATCGTCCCCGTGCGCAGCGAGCGGAGATCGAACTGCTGGAAGCGTGGATGGCCGAGGATCGTGATGAACATCGTCGGCACACCCGAGAAGATGGTCACGCGCTCGTCCTGGATGAGCCGCATGGCGGCCTCCGGCTCGAACGTCTCCATCAGGACCTGCGTCGAGCCGGCCAGCGTGTTGGCCACGATGCCGCCGAGCGCGCCGAAGATGTGGAAGTAGGGCACGGCCACCAGGGAGCGGTCGTCGGCCGTCCACGCGTGCAGGTCGAGGTAGACGCGGGCCTTGTACCAGAGCGTGCCGTGCGAGAGCAGGCAACCCTTGGGCTGGCCGGTCGTCCCCGACGTGTAGAGCATCTCGGCGGGATCGTCGGGCCGGACGCGAATCCGCTCGAGCTCACCCGGCGCCACGCGCGTCCCGCGCTGCTCGACGTCGGCCCAGTCGAGGCAGCCCGGATCGCGCTCGGCGCCCAGGACGATGACGTGGCGCAGCTCGGGAAATTTCGGGCTGAAGAGTCGGCGATCCTGCCGCCACATGACGTCGGGGACGACCTCGCGTACCAGCTCGTTGTAGTTCACGCCGGCCGGCGCGAAGCGGTCCATTATGACGAGCGCCCTGGCGTCGGACTGGCGCACGAGGTACTCGACCTCGAAGGCCCGGTAGCGGCTGTTGCACGTCACCGTGACGGCGCCGATCTTGGCCAGCGCGAAGTTCACGACGTTCCACTCGATGCAGTTCGGCATCCACACGACGACGTGGTCGCCGGGGCCGAGGCCGAGGGCCAGGAGGCCGCGCGCGAAGACGTCGACTCGCTCGCGCAGCTCGCGGTAGCGGAGGCGCTGGCTGCCGTCGATGACCGCCGCGGCCAGGGGATGGCGCTCGGCCGCCTCGTCCAGGATCTGGCCGAGCGTGAGCGGGGAGTCGGCGGTCACGGTTTGCGCTTCCCCAGCCGCTCGAAGAGCTGCTGAGTCTTCTCGAGCGCCGGCCCCAGCTCGTCCTTCCCGATGCCACGCTCCATGGCGGTCCTCAGAAACGCCCACAGCTTGTCGCAGGTGACGAGCGCGCCGTCACGATCGCCCTCGTCGGTGAGGCGCTGGATCAGCGGGCTGCGGGCATCGACGATCGCATCGAGCGCGCGAATGAGCGGCCCGCGCGTCTCCTCCTGCCGGTCGGCGCCGACACCCTGGAAGTTGAGCGCGCGCAGCAGCGGCTCGAGCGCCTCCTCCCACATGCCGCCGTCGACGCGTCGGATGCCGAGCTTGGTGTAGCCCCACCAGAGTCGGCGTTCCAGCTCCTGCCGTCGCTTCACCGCGATCCCCTCCTCCGGGATCGTCCCCAGCAGCGTCTCGGCGCGGTCGAGCGCGGCCAGACACTCCTCCTCCTTGCCCTCCTGCATGCGGCGAATCGCGTCGGCGGTGAGCTGACCGACCTCGCCGCCGAACGTGGCGGCGAGCATCTCCCGGAACGACGCCTGCACCGGCGACGGGCAGTCCTCGTCGGCCTGCGCCTCTCGCAGCAACCGTCGCGCGACGTGAAACTCCTGGCGCTGCAACAGCGCATTCGCCGCCTCTTCGTACGTCGGCCACAGCCCTCCGCGCGCCGTGCGGACCGCGTCGTGCAACGTCTCGTCGTCGGCGGCCACGGTGAGCCCGCTCTCGAACCACGCGATGGCGGCGCGCAGCGTGTCGATTCGCTCGCCGGCGTCGCCGGCGCCGGCCTGGACTCGCGCGAGCAGCGCCTGGCCCGCGTGGAGCGCGAGCTGAGCCATGTGTCGCTGCCAGGCAGCGCGGTCCTCGACCGGCGCCGACATGATCGCCTCCTCGAGCGCGGCGCGGGCGCCATCGACGTCGCGCTGCTCCTGCCGCGCGAGACCGATGAGGCCCCAGAGTCGCGCCGTCTCGCCGGCCGACAGCCCTCCTCGCGCCAGGGCGGCGGTGGCCTCGCTCTCGACCAGCGCGTACTGCTTGCCCTCCCAGAGCGTATAGATCCGATCCGACGCCGACATTGCTGGACGGGGAGCGGGCTGAGCCGGTGGCGGCGCCGGCCGCGGCGCGGGAACGCTGGGTGGCTCGAAGATCTCGACTGACCCCGCTTCGCCGGCGGCCGCGTCGAGGCCTGACGCGACCGGCTCCGATGGCGGCGCTTGGGAAGCCGCGGGGACCCTCGGCACCGGCACTGATGCAGGGAGCGACGGCACCAGTGGTGATGGGGGCGCGGGCGCGGGTGGAGAAGGTGGCGGAGGAGGCGGCGGCTGAAGACGTCGGGGCGGCTCGAGCGACGCCGCCTGCGATCGCAGCAGCCGCTCGATCGGCGGCTCTCCGGATGACGGCTCGGCTGATGGTGGGCCGACGGCGGCGGGGGCTCGCGCGAACGGGGACGACGCGGTGACAGGTGGCGTCGGCGTGGCGAGCGCCGGCCGCCGCTCGCGCGTGGGCCTCGGCGCCGGCGCAGCGCGTGGCTGAGGTGATGGATTGCCGGTCGCCGGCCGCCGCGGAAGACGGGGACGAGTCGGCGCCAGCAGCTCGAGCACGCCCAGGACGAGCACGCCGCACGCGACGATCGCGGCGACGAAGACGAGCGCTTCCTCGCTCAGCATGGCACGTCGACGGGGGCGCGCTCGGCGAGGGAACGGTACGCGGCGAGCACGATCGCGAGATCCTGGCGGCCGGCGGCGCCGTCCATCTCGCCGGCCTTCCCACGCGCGATCGCGTCACGGAACGCCGTCAGCATTCCCTCGTAACCCCGGGTGTCGCGGCGAAACACGCGCACGCTCGGCCGGCCCCCGCCACTGACGATGACGAAACGACCGCGGTTGTCCGCGAAGCAGCTCGCTCTCGTTCCCGTCACCGTGGACCATTGAAACTTCGGCAGCCCCGGCGAACCAAGAGAATTGGACACCAGGCCGACCGCACCGTCGGCCAGCTCGGCCAGGATGGCGACGGCGTCTTCGCCGCCCATGGCGACGGTCGGCGGCGGCCGCAGCGCGAACAGCCGGCACACCGGGCCACCCCACCACCTCAGATTGTGAATGTAATGGATGCCGCCGTCGATCAACGCCCCGCCGCCCGCACGGTCGCGATCGAGGCGCCAGCCCGTCCGCCGCGCGAAGCCGCGGGCGACGAGGTGCAGCTCGCGCAGCGCCCCGAGCCGCCCGCGCTCGATCAGCGCGTGGACGTAGCGGAACGCCGGCATGAAGTGGAACTGCTCGGCCACCATCAGGACACGGCCGGCGGCGGCCGCCGCCGCGATCATCTCGTCGGTCTCCCCGAGCGTGCGGGCGATCGGCTTCTCGACGAGGACGTGCTTGCCGGCGTCGAGCGCCAGCCGGACGTCGGCGAGGTGACGATCGTGCGGCGTGCAGACGATCACGGCGTCGGCGCGATCATCGCTGACGGCCTCGCCATAATCGCCATGGGCGGCGACCGCTCGGTAGCGACGCGCGAAGTCGCGAGCGCGGGCCGCGTCACGGCTCGCGAACACCAGAGGCAGGCGCAAACGGCGCGCGGCGGCCGCGTGACGCTGCGCGATCCAGCCGCAGCCGAGAACCACCAGACCGGCCGTCATTCCGATGAATGCTATATTACAAATGTTACGAAAGCATTGTCTCCAGGAGGATTTATGCGCCGAGTGGCGGTGATTGGCGTCGGGGTGACCAGGTTCGGCAAGCACGATCGGACGTCGGCCGAGCTGTTCGCCGAGGCGGCCCGGGACGCGTTGGTCGACGCCGAGCTCGCCCCCAGCGCGATCCAGGCGCTCTACTACGGCAACGTGGTCGGGAGCGAGACCGAGAAGCAGCTCCACACCGGGCCGCAGGCCGCGTCCGTGCTCGGCATCCCCACCGTGCCCACGACCCGCTTCGAGACCGCGTGCGCGTCGTCCCACGCCGCCTTCCGTCACGCCACGATGGAGATCGCCGCCGGTGTCTCCGACATCATCATGGTGGGCGGCGCCGAGCGCGTGCTGAACGTCCCCACCGCGGACTCGACCGAGTACTTCGCGTACGCGTCGGACGCCCGCTGGGAGCAGACGCTCGGCCTCACGTTCCCCGGCGTCTTCGCGCTCGTCGCCCGCGCCCACATGGCGAAGTACGGGACGACCGAGGAGCAGATGGCTCACGTCGCGGTGAAGAACCACCGTCACGGCGCGTTGAACCCCAAGGCGCAGTTCCGGAAAGAGATCACGCTCGACACGGTGATGACTTCGCCCTACATCGCCGATCCGCTCAAGCTCTACGACTGCTGTCCCTTCACCGACGGCGGCGCCGCCGTGATCCTGGCCTCCGAGGAGGTCGCCCGACGCCACAAACGGGCGATCTGGGTGCTCGGCTCGGCGGCCGCGTCCGACTACATGCTGCTCCACGACAAGAAGGATCCCGCCCGCGTGCCGGCCACCGAGCGCGCGGCGGCAGCGGCGTATCGCCAGGCCGGCCTCGAGCCCGACGACGTGGACGTCGTCGAGCTCCACGACTGCTTCACCATCGCCGAGATCGTGGCGACGGAAGGCCTCGGACTCTTCGAGCCGGGCACGGGTGGGGTCGCGGCCGAGAAAGGCTGGACGAGCCTCGGCGGCAAGATTCCCGTGAACACGTCGGGCGGCCTGAAGGCCAAGGGTCATCCGATCGGCGCGACCGGCGCCGCTCAGATCGTCGAGGTCGTGACCCAGCTTCGCCGCGAGGCCGGGCCGCGCCAGGTCGACGGTGCCAAGGTCGGTCTCACCCACACCCTCGGCGGCAACACGGCCACCGTGCTCGTGAGCGTGTTCGGCCGTGACTGAGACGGCGATCACGCTCAAGACGTTCTTCGAGACCGCTCGCGATGGGCGGCTCACCGCCATCAAGTGCGGCCGCTGTGGCAACCTCGAGATCCCTCCCAAGGAGTTCTGCGACGCCTGCGGCCAGCGCGACTGGAAATCGGCGCCGCTCTCGGGTGATGGAGCCATCGCCTCCTACACGATCATCCGCGTGGCGCCCACCAAGCACGCCGGTGATGCGCCGTACGCGATCGCGGTCGTGAAGCTGCGCGAGGGCGTCTCGCTCCTCGGGCGCCTCGTGGGCATCCCGCTCGACAAGGTGAGCGTGGGGATGCCGGTCCGCTTCCGTCCGCTCGTCATCCGGAACGAGACCGCCGTCGGCTTCGGCCCGGCCTGACAAACGGCGTCGCTGCGGCACGATTTCGACGACGGTCTGGCACGATCGGCGTGAGCCGTCGGCCACCGCAGCGACCGCTCCGCTCGACCCTGTACGTGGTTGGCCGACAGCGCCATCCGCGCGCCGAACTGGCGCGCGAATTGCCTCGCACACCGCCCGATGCGCTTTCGCCGTCACCTCGCCATCGCGACCTGCCTCGCCGCCGTGCTGGCCCTGGCGGTCGGCGCCGCCGCCCAGTCTCCGTTCGACATCGCGCTCGAGGCCGGGCTCGCCGCGATGCGTGCGAACCGGTACCGCGAGGCGCTCGAGCGGTTTCGTGAAGCAGTCGCGGCGGCGCCCGACAACCTGGCTGCCCTGCTCGCACAGGTCCGCGCCGCCAACGCACTGGGTGAATTCGACGAGGCCGTGGCCACGGCGCGCTCGATCGTCGCCATGGCGGCCGCGCCCGAGCATCAGGCCTGGCTGGCCGCCGTGGCCGAGCGCGCCGGGCTGACCGACGAGGCGCGTGCCGCGTACAAGGCGAGCGTGCAGGGCGAGTGGCTGGGCCGAAGCGACGTCGCCGAATCCTACCTGCTCTTCCTCGTCGACATCGGAGACCACACAGCCGCGCTCGAGCTGGCGCAAGCCGAGGGCTGGCTCGCTCCCGACCGCGACTACTGCCGCGATCCACTACCCGGCATCAACCGGCGGACCGGCATGCTGCTCGCGTGGCTCGTTCATCCCGACCAGGCGCCGTGCCTGCTCCAGGTCGCTCGCAGCCTCACCGACGAGGGCTACACGCGGCTGCCGCGGCACATCCTCCTCGATCTGATCGCCAAGACCGACGACCAGAAGCTGAAGGCGCGCGCGACCGCCTTCCTTCGGGCGCGCCTGCCCCAGCACGACGTCCCGACGCTGGCCGAGGCCTTGAACGGCGCCGGCTACTCGCTGAGCCGTCGCCTGCAGAACGACGATGCGATCCGCGCCTACGAGCGCGCAATGGCCATCGATCCGCGCTTCTCGTGGCCACCGAGCAACCTCGCGCGCGTCCACATCAATCGCAAGGACTACGCGCAGGCGCTGGAGTGGCTGCAGAAGGCGGTCGCGCTGAATCCCGACCACCTGCGGGCCGTGCAGAATCTCGGCTGGACGCTGAACGAGCTGGGCCGCCGTGATGAGGCGCTCGCGATCTACCAGCGCGCGCTCGCCCTCGACCCCGACGACGCGTGGACCCACGCCAACATCGGCTGGGCGCTCCTCAAGCTCGGGCGCGAGAGCGAGGCGGTGCCGGCGCTGCAGACGTCGCTGCGCCTCGATCCGTCGCAGCGCAACGTCCGCAACTTCCTCGACACGCGCTTCGGCGCCGATCCCCGCATCGGGCCGAGCCCCTTCAGCTCGCACGACCGGTGACGCGGGCGGCGCTGGCGCTCGTCGCGCTGCTGGCGGTCCTCGTCTGGCCGGCGGCGAGCGCGGCCGAGTCCGACCTGGCCGCCCAGGTCGAGCGCGTGACCAAGGCCTACCGCGACGGCCGCTTCCAGGACGCGCTCACCGACGCCCGCGATCTCGTTCAGCGGGTTCCCGGTGATCCGACTGCCCGGACGCTGTATGGCTCGATCGCCGAGTACATCGGGGAGTTCGACGAGGCGCTCGTCGCGTACGCCCAGGCGCGAACGCTGGCGCCCGACCATCCGGGCGCGCAATTCCGGATGGGCTCCCTGCTGGTTCGCCTCGGCGCCTACGACCAGGCGCTGACCCACCTCGATTTCTTCGTCACGAGCTTTCCGTGGGAAGTCCGGTGGAAGTTCCTCAACGGCCAGCCCGAGCAGAAGACCGAGATCGTCAAGAGCGAGCGCGGCCTCGAGGCCATCGCGCAGTTGAAGGTCGACATCGTCATGGAAAAGGGCGACGTGGCCCGGGCGCGAACGCTCGCCCAGGAGTACGGCCTCGTCGCGCCGGCGCACGACTACTGCGCCGACGCTCGCCAGCCCGCGGGCCGTCGCGGCGGCGACGAGCAGTTCAAAGCGTTTCGGCTGGCGGCGCTCGCGACGCCTCCCGACGCCGACTGTGTCTGGTGGTACGGGCAGTGGCTGACCGACGAGGGCTACGTGCGGTTGGCGCAGATCGTGGTCGCCGAAGCGACGCGGCTGACCACGTCGGCGACGAACAAGCAGTTGGGCGAGCGTTATCTGAAAATCCGTCTGATCGACGGCCGTCAGATCAGCAAGCGCGCCGAGCAGCTCGCGATCATCGGCCGCCAGCGCTATCTGCGTGAGCGCGACGCCGCCGGCGCCACGCAGTTGCTGGAAGAGGCGATCCGTCTCGAGCCCACGTTTCCCCGGCCGTATCTACATCTCGCGCGCATCGCGTGGGATCGCAAGGAGCACGCGAGCGCGCTGAGCTGGCTCGAGCGTGCGCTCCAGGTGGATCCCGAGCACTGGCGAGCCCATCGCAACCTGGCCCAGGTCCTCGTCGGTCTCGGCCGCTTCGCCGACGCCGAGCCGCGACTGCGCCGAGCGCTCGATCTGTTCGCCGACGACCCTGGCGCCCATCTCATGCTCGCCCGCGCGCTCTACGCGCAGGGCAAGTACGAGGAGTACGTGAAGGAAACCCGCGCCGCGTTGCAGCTCACCTCGACGTGGTCGAAGCAGCAATTTCCCGAGGTCCGCGACTTCCTCGCGAAGCACGAGGCAGGCGACGAGCCTGCGGGCCTGCCGCCGGCGCCCGATCCGCGCATCATCATGGGCTGGAACCAGGACTGAGGCGTGGGCGAGATGCTCCTGCAGGCACGGGTTTCGGGGCAGCCTGGCACGGCCGCCCGGTCCGGCGCGGCGCGTCGTCCTGACGGCGCTGACGACCTGACAGGTAGTTAGCGAGCGTCGCTCCACCCCCACCGGTCTGGCCTGCGATTTGCCAGATACCGTCGCGGCATGAAGAGGACGCTGCTCGCGCTGGCCACCGTGATCCTGGTCTTCGGCGCCATCGCCCTGCTCGTGTCCGGCGCCGGGTACTACTCGGCCTCGTCGCGCGAGGGCGAAGCCCGAGCGTACGTCGACAAGATCGTTCCAGCGGTCGTGAGTCGCTGGAGCACCGGTGACCTCCTCGCCAACGCGAGCCGCGAGATGTTGCGCGACATCACGTTGGACAGAGTCGACACGCTCTTCGCGTCGTTCAAGCAGCGGCTCGGCCACCTGCGAGCCTACGGCGGCGCGCAGCGCGAAAATTTCTTCTTCGCGTTCACGACGCGCGGCCGGGTCCTGACGTACGTCTATCTCGTCACCGCGCAGTTCGAGCGTGGGCCGGCCCAGATTCGCGTGCGTGCGATCTGGCGGGACGGCCAATGGAAGCTCAGCGATTTCTATGTCTTCTCCGACTCTTTGGTGCAGAGATGAGCCTACGATTGATGACCATTGTCGCGTTGCTCTTCGCCGCGCTGGCGCTGGCCGCCGCCGCGACCGAACAGTCCACTCCGAGGCCGCAGGGGCCGGTCAGCGCCGCCATCGAGTGAGGTGTCGCTGACATGCGCGCCGCCCACACGGCGATGAAGGCGTCTCGCCTGCTCGCGGTCTCGACGGCCGCCGGGCTGCTCTCCGGTGGACTCTTCGGCTACCCGCAGCTCCTCGACGCCGGCTGGTCGCCCGAAGCCGCCCTCTGGCTGTCGGTCCTCGGCTTCGTCGGCCCCGCCCTCGTGGTGGCCGGACTCGCCATTGCCTCGCACGCGGTCAGTGAGCTGCTCGGCCTCCGCCGTCAAAACATGTCCGCCATGCTCGACCGGCCGCGGCGGCAGCCGACACCAGGACAAAAGACCCGCGCCGCCTAGCGTGAACGGCGACCGGTGTCGGCTGGCGCCGTCGCCAGCCACGCGTCGACGAAGGGGCCGATCAGCCAGGCCCACACCGTGCCCTGGTGATACGCAGCGTCACGCGCGCGGAGGTCACCGTCGAGGAAGCGTACTTCCGTGAACGCCTACTTCTCGCGAGGCGCGTGCCGTCGCGAGCGTAGGAGAGCGTAGAGCCTGCCGGGACTGATCGGAAGCTCGCGAACGTCGATGCCCAGCGGGCTGAGCGCATCGGTGACGGCGTTGGCGATCGCTCCCGGCGCGCCGATCGTGCCGCCCTCGCCCACGCCCTTGAAGCCACCGAGCGTCGTCGGCGACGGTTGCTCGACGTGATGAACCTCAACGGGGACCATCTCCCACGCCGTGGGGACGAGATAGTCCATCAAGCTGCCGGTGAGGAGCTGGCCGTCGGCGCCGTGAACGACCTCTTCCAGCAGCGCCGCCCCCACGCCTTGAGCGACGCCGCCCACCGCCTGCCCCTCGACGATGAGCGGATTGATGATGCGGCCGCAGTCCTCGGCCACGACGTAGCGCAGGAGCCGTATCGCGCAGGTCTCCAGGTCGACCTCGACGACCGCGAGATGCGTCGCGCTGGACGCCGTCCCGAAGTACGGATCGTAGAAGCGCGTCGCCTCCAGTCCCGGCTCCATGCCCTCGGGCAGGCGCCTGGCACCGCCGTAGGCGAGCGCGGCGATCTGGGCGAGCGTCAGTCCCCGGTCGGGCGCGCCACGCACGCGCATCCGTCCATCGGTCCACTCGAGGTCGCTCGCGCTCGCCTCGAGCGCGTGGGCGGCGATGGCGAGCGTCTTGTCCCGGATCGCGCGCGCAGCCAGCGTCGCGGCGCCACCGGCGAGCACCGCGCTGCGGCTCGCGTAGGTTCCGGTGCCGTGAGGCCCGATCGCCGTATCGCCCTCGACCACGCGCACGCTCGCGACGTCGACGCCGAGCTCTCCGGCGACGACCTGGGCCAGCGTCGTCTCGTGGCCCTGCCCGTGACACGCCACGGCGAAGATGGCCGTCACACCACCGTCGACTTCCACGCGTACCGTCGCGCCCTCGGTTCCCGTCGCGATGTCGGCCCCGGGTGAGACGGGAATGGCCGAGCCCACACCCGTCAGCTCCACATAGGCGGCCAGGCCGACGCCCAACATCCGTCCGTGCTGCCTCCCCCTCGCTTGCTCGACCCGGAGGTCATCGTAGCCCGCCTGCTTGCACGCCAGCTCGAGGCACTCGTGAAATGCGCCGCTGTCCCACTTGATGCCGGACGGTGATCGATACGGCAGATCCTCGGCGCGCAGCAGGTTGCGCCGGCGAATCTCCGCGGGATCGAGCCCGAGCCGACGCGCCGCGCTGTCGAGCAGCGACTCCGTCACGAAGACCGAGACCGGCCGCCCCACCCCGCGGTACGGCCCCATCGGCGTCTTGTTCGTCGCCACGCCGAAGGCCTCGGCGTGGTAGTGCGGCACGCGATACGGCCCCGGCAGGAACGAGACGACCTGGATGATTTCGATGCTCGCCGTCCACGGATAGATCGAGTAGGCCCCGATGTCGGCGACGACCTTCGCGCGCAGCCCGGCGATCCGTCCATCACGGTCGACCGCCAGCTCGGCGTCGATGACTTCGTCCCAGGCCTGCGTCGTCGTCATGAGGTCTTCGCGCCGGTCCCCGATCCACCGGACGGGACGGGCGAGCGCCCTGGCCAGCGCGCTGACCACCAGCTCTTCGGGATAGACCACGCCCTTGACGCCGAAGCCTCCACCGACGTCGGGCGCCACCACGCGGACGCTCGCTGTCGGCAGCGTGAGCAGGTCGGCCAGCACGTCGCGAAGGATTCCCGGAATCTGCGTCGACGACCAGAGCGTGAGCATCCCGCTCTCGGTGTCGGCCAGGCAGGCGCGGCTTTCCATCGTGACCCCGGCGTGGCGATGAAACCTGAAGCGGTCACCGACGACGAGCGCCGCGTCCCTGAACGCCGCCGTCACGTCGCCCTGGCTGAAGGTGCGTGTGAGCAGGACGTTGCTCCCGGCCGACTCGTGAACGAGCGCCGCGTCCGCTCCCATCGCCGCCTCGGAATCACTCGCGACGCCGAGCGGCTCGTACTCCACCACGATCGTGTCCGCGGCGTCCTCGGCGGTGTAGCGGCTCTCGGCCACGACGGCGGCGACGGCTTCACCCGCATACCTCACCTTGCCGTCGGCCAGCGCCGGCCACTCGGTCGGACGATAGCTCCTCATGCGCGACGGTGCCTGCATCGCCTTCACGCGACCGCGCAGATCCTGGGCCGTCCAGCACGCGACGATGCCCGGCTGGGCCAGCGCCGGGCGCGCGTCGATCCGTGCGATCCGGGCGTGGGCGTGGGGGCTACGGAGAAACGCGACGTGCAGGAGGCGTGGACGGTCGAGGTCGGCCACGTAGCGCGCCCGGCCCGTGAGGAACCGGTGATCCTCGAGGCGCGGAATCCGAGCCCCGATCATGAACATTGGAGGGGGCGAGACGCCCCCTCCAATACCTCCGCATCTGGTTGGGCGCTGCGAACACAAGCCCTCGAATTCTTGCGCATCTGGTTGGCCGCTGCTGCGTACACGCCCTAGAACGGGACTTCGGTGCGCTCGTCCTTGACGCGCCTGGCCTTGTGGTCCCAGCGGGGCAGCCCGCCGGGCTCCGTCGCCTCGACGGTGACGCGGATGCCGAGACCGATGCGCAATCCTTCCTCCAGCGCGCGACACAGTCCCTGGCACTCGGCGCCGGAGAGCGCCGGCGCTGGATCGATGCGGACCAGGATGTCG
>WNFT01000212.1_pt1 | contig 44746 bp, 47 predicted proteins | sample 5400191 | NCBI WGS metagenome assembly WNFT01 (sample SAMN13153359, study PRJNA577476) | soil metagenome | isolation source: 80 cm saprolite under Madrone tree | place: USA:California | collected 2016-06-14 | reverse complement strand
CGCGTCTGCGTATAGGTGTAGACCTTCACCTGGCCGGTCTTGGGATCAAGCCGCGACAGCGTGTTCTCGCCGAAATTGCTGATCCAGACATAGCCGTCATCGCCCATGACGGAATCATGCGGCTGCATGGATTTACGCGGCAGGTCGTAGGAGGTGATGATCACCTTCGTGCCGGCGCCTTTGGGACGCGTGAAGCCCTTGAGCTCGAATTTGTGCTCGGGCGCGCTCGAGAGATTGATTTTGGCGATGTAGTTGGCGAGCCGGTCGAGGCCGCCGAAGGTGCGCTCCTGATTGCGCTGCACGAGGCGCTTCTGGACCAGCGCCGGGAAGGCTTGGCTGGACATATCCGCCATGCGCGGGAAGACGTCGTGCTTGAACTGATCGGCGGTGTAGGCCGACAGCAAAGGGCGCATCAGCGTATGGCAGGTGGCACAGGCGATGAGGTCGCGCTTTTCCTCGTAGGTTCCAGGCGAGCTCGCGAGCCATTCCGAGTTCGTCAGCTGCGGCGCGATATTGGCGGTCTCTTTGAGCTTGACGTCGGCGCTCGCGCCGTTGGCGGTCACGTCCACGGCCTTCGGTCCATCGAGGATGTAACCGATGGCGCGAATCTTCAGCGAGTAATGACCGGGCTCCAGGCGCCCCGCCGGAAATGTGTAGCGTCCCTTGTTGTCGGAAACGACGGTGGTCGAAACGGTCGAGCCATCCTTTTTGGCCGTGACGAGCACGCCCTCCATGGTCCCTTCCTTGGCCGACGTCACCTGACCGGTTAACGCCGCCGTCGCAGCAAACCCCGGTGCGCTGGCAAGACAGAAAGCCGCCGCGCTGAGGAGCAACGCTACCTTTGTTGGACCCATTTCATCCCTCCTGGTCGTTGCTCTTGGATTCGCGCGAATGCAAAGGCACAGACGATAGTTTGCCAAAGTGCCATTCTAGTCAACCTTCCGGCGGTGCGTTTTCCCAGGGAAACGCAGGAAAAACGGGCGCCGAAAGGAACGACAGAGCCAGGATTTGCGTCTGAGCAGGGTGAAGCAGGGGACGGCGACAGTTCGCCGCCTTTCGGTTACCTTTCGTTGGTAAATGACGCGTAAAACCGCCCTGCAACTCTTAGGCGCAACGGTTCCCCCCATGAGTGGTACCCTTCCTTGGCGCCAGCGCCAAATCACCAAGCCGATCCTCAAATGGTATCGCAAACTTTTGCCGCCGATTTCGGCGACCGAACGCGATGCCATTGCGGCGGGCACCGTGTGGTGGGACGCGGACCTTTTTTCAGGCAAGCCCGATTGGGCGAAACTTCGGAACTATCCGGCGCCGACTCTTTCCGCCGAAGAGCAAGCCTTTCTCGACGGCCCGGTCGAGAAGCTTTGCTCGATGCTCAACGATTGGGAAATCCGACGCCTCGGCGATCTGCCCGATGACGTCTGGGCCTTCATTCGCGACAACGGCTTCATGGGCATGATCATTCCCAAGGAGCGCGGCGGCCTCGGCTTTTCGGCCCTGATGCACAGCCAAGTGGTGATGAAGGTGGCAAGCCGCAGCCCCGCGGCCGCCGTCACGGTGATGGTTCCGAACTCGCTCGGTCCCGCGGAGCTGTTGATGCGCTACGGCACCGACGAACAGCGCGATTATTATTTGCCGCGACTCGCCAAAGGCCAGGAGATTCCCTGTTTTGCGCTCACGGCCCCCGAAGCGGGATCCGACGCGGCCTCGATTCCGGATCGCGGAATCGTCTGCTATGGCGAGCACAGAGGAAGTCGCTTGCTTGGCCTGCGCGTCACCTGGAACAAGCGCTACATCACGCTGGCGCCGGTGGCGACGATCTTGGGCCTCGCCTTCCGTCTCTACGACCCCGATCATCTGATCGGCGATAAGGAAGACATCGGCATCACGCTGGCGCTCGTTCCGACCAACACGCCGGGCGTCCAGATCGGACGCCGCCATTTTCCTGCGGGACAAGCCTTCCAGAACGGACCCACGCAAGGGCGCGATGTTTTCATTCCGATCGACTACATCATCGGCGGACAGGCCCGCGTCGGACAGGGCTGGCGCATGTTGATGGATTGTTTGGCCGCCGGCCGTGCCATTTCCTTGCCCGCGCTTGGTACGGGGGCGGCGATGTTCTGCGCCCGCTTTGCCGGAGCCTATGCGCGCATCCGCCGTCAGTTCGGCCTGCCCATCGGGCGCTTCGAGGGCATCGAGACGCCGCTCGCGCGTATCGCGGGCTATGCTTACGCGTTGGAAGCCGCGCGGCGTCTGACCGCATCCACGCTCGATCACGGCGAGCAACCTTCGGTGCTTTCCGCAATTTTGAAATATCACGCGACCGAACGCATGCGCATCGCCTTGAACGATGCTCTCGACATTCATGGCGGGCGCGCGATTTGCGACGGCCCACGCAATTATCTTTTCGGCGTCTATATGAGTGTGCCCGTGGCGATCACCGTGGAAGGCGCCAACATTCTCACGCGCTCGCTGATGATCTTCGGCCAAGGTGCCATACGCTGTCATCCGTATCTCTTGAAGGAGATGGAAGCGGCGAACCTCCCAGATCCGGACGACGCTCTGAGGGCATTCGACAAGGCGCTATTTGCGCATGTTAGAAGCGCGACGTCGAACGTGCTGCGCACCCTGTTGCACAATCTCACTTTCGGCGTCTTCGCACGCACACCCACGGACAGCGCGGTTGCCGGCATGTATCGCGGTCTGCATGTCGCCTCCGTCACGTTCGCTGCCGTCGCGGACCTTGTCATGGGCACGCTCGGCGGCGAGATGAAGCGCAAAGAGAATCTTTCCGCGCGTTTGGGCGACGTCTTGAGCGAACTCTATCTGATGAGCTGCGTTCTGAAGCGCTTCGAAACCGATGGTTCGCCGGCCGCCGATCTCCCTCTTGTCGAATGGAATTACCGCAGCGCGCTCTACACGATTCAGACGCGACTCGACGAAGTCATGAGCAATCTTCCAGCGCGACCCGTGGCGTGGCTGCTGCGCATGGCCGCGTTTCCGTTGGGACGCTACCGGCGTCCGCCGTCCGACAAGCTCACGCATCGTGCAGCTGCTCTCCTTCTTTCTCCGTCGGAGACACGCGAGCGCCTGACCAAAGGCATCTACATCAATCATGTGCCGTCAGATGCCACGGGACGCATGGAACTTGCCTTTGCCTCGGCCGTCGAACGCGACCGCATCGAGGATAAGATTCGCAAGGAACGTCCGGGAAAGAAAGCGCTCGCCGATTTGGCGGCACTGATTAGGGACAAGATCATCACCCAGGCCGAGGCGGATTCGCTGACGACCGCAAATACGATCGTCCGCGAGGCCATCGATGTCGACGATTTCGAGCCCTCCGAACTGGTGGCGCAATCGGCGCCGGCGATGCACTCCGCCGCGGCAGAATAACTTCAGGGAATACGGCGGCGAGGCCGCTTGGCGGGAACGCCGAGCGCGGCTGCCATTTGCGTCGCGCCGCCATGGCGCACCTCCCGCGTTGAAGCTCACCCCCGCCAATTCGGAACGTTCTCCGCCATGCGCACGTTCCCTTGCGATTGGATCGAAGGCTTATGGCAATGAAAAAAGTCAAATTTGTGCAGGATGCCAAACTTGACCCTAGCCGTTATTACCGCAATCCAGCCGACGTGATTCGCGATCGGCGCTTGACCAACGAAGACCGGCTGGAAATCTTGATCGCCTGGGAACGCGAGACGCGGCGACTGCTTGAAGCACCTGAGGCAATGGACGACATGGCAGCGGAAAAGCTGCAGCAGCTCCAGCGCGTGCGCGAAGAATTGGAACAAGGTCTGGAAAGCGCGGACGGAACGCCTAAGCCCTCTTAGTCCGCTGCACCACTTCGCCGGAGGTTCCCGGGGACGCGCGAAAAATTGTCGCAACCCTACAAATCGTGGAACGTTTTCTTGCTTGAGGGAAAATATTGACGGAGAGCGATTATGGCTCAGACACGGCATATGTACGACGCGATCGATCATAGCGATCTTGACGAGACGGCTAGCCATGCGCCGATCCTGAGTTCCGAAGAGGCCCGCCAAGGCGTGGTTTCGGGCCGTGTGATGACGATTTTGGCGGCGAGCTTGGCGCTTTGCGTGACCGCTATGGTCATCCTCTTAGCAGCAACCGCCTGATCTGCAGGTTCCGCTTTCTTTTCGCCAAAGTACCGCCGTTCTCGGTGGCGAGCAGAAGTCCCACACGGCGAAGCGAAGGGACGCGCAAGGCGATCGTGTGAAAGAAGATCAGTGACGGCACCGCGGTGATCGCGGCCAGCGGTCCCCACATCCAGACCAGGATGACCGCGGTAAGGAATATCGCGACAGGACTGATGACGATTCGCCGCGACAAGAGCCACGGCTGCGCCAGGTTGGCCTCGACCGTGTTGAGAGCCAAAAGGATGAGCGGCGCCGCCAAGGCTTGGGGAATGGTTTGCGCCGTAGCCAAGCCAAAGACCGCAGCGGCGACGATGACGATCGTCGGACCGATGATGGGCACGAAATTGAACATGCCAAAAGCGATACCCCACAGTAGCGCATCGCTTATGCCCGCGATTGAAAGACACAACGCGGTCACAAGCGCCAATCCGATATTGATGATCGCGAGCGTGAATAGGTAGCGTGAGACCTTTTGTCGGACGTCGCGGCAGATGCGGGCCATCCGCAAACGATTTTCGAAAGTCCGAGGAAAGAGGATGAGCTGACCGGTATAGCGTTGCCGATAGGCGAGAAGGAAAATCACCAGCATGGTGACATAGACGCCTTTTTCCAGTGCGCCGGGCGCGCGTCGTGCAGCCGCCATCACGATACTGTCCCCCGCGACCGCGACGCTGCGTGGGGCCGCACCCGCTTCGGCTTGCGCGATTTGATTGGAGGCTCTTTCGACGGCCGCGATCTGGCGGGTGATCGGCCTCAGCTTCCGCTCTATGGATTGCGCGACTTGAGGCGCCTGGCTGAGCCAGTTTGAAGCCTCGGGCGCGAGAGCTACGGCGCCTCCACCGATCAGGGAAACCGTCGCCACCACCGTAAAGACCGATGCCACTCCAGTGGGCAAACCGAGCCTTTCGAGCCCGCTTGTTACCGGCGCGAGCACGAGAGCGAGGGTGATCGCAATAGCGGTCGGCGCAAGCAAATCGGCGCCGGCAATGCTTGCCGTTACAACCGCGATGAGGACCAGCACGATGGCGCACATACGAATGGCGCGCAGGTCGCGATGTATCCGGGTGACCCGCGAGCCAAGAGCGGCGGTTTCCCGCGCAGCGATTTGTTTCGGCAGGCTTATGTTCACGACCGAACCACTTCCCGGGCGACCGTCCATCCTAAGACCATCGCGCCTGAACGGCCCGTTAATATGCGAATTTTTGGAAAAAAACGAGCGGACCGCCGATGCCGACTGTCGAGGGGGGCAAATTGACGTAGCCTGGATCGGGGCCCGCTCGCCCAACATAATGCGCAAGCTTGATTCGGGTTCCCGGCGATTCACAATTTTCTGAATTTTCTACAGCTGACCATATTGGCGGCAGGGACCCCACCCTATGGATAAATCCTAGGCTTCCCTTGTCAGACCGGATTCCCGCAGGATAGCTAGTTTTTTTGCCCAGGAAGCGGCGGTTTAAATGACATGGATCACTTGCTGGACGGCCTAAATCGGCGGCTCCTCCCGTACGAGCCCGATCAGACCGCTGGCAGCAAGAAGAACCAGAAACACCACAAGAAGAAGCTTGGTCAGCACTGCGGCCAAACCGACCAAGCCAAAAAACCCGAAATAAGCGGAGATCACGGCCAGAACGAAAAAAGTGAGTGCCCAACTGAACATATCCCCGCTCCCAAGCTCATCCCTCGAAGAGAACGCCATGGGAAAGAGGAAAGTTCCCGAGCGCGAGCGTGACGGAAGGTTAGTCACCCCTTTGCCGGCGGACGGTTTCAGCCGCGCCGATCAACCCTGCGAAAAGAACGGCAAGAAGGGGTTTTTCCTTGGCTACTCCGGCGAGGAGCTGGAGCACAGCCTTATCCTGGTCATTTTGCGCAGGACGCACATCGGGAGTGGGAAGATGGAGGTGTGGTCGGCGCAGTTGCATGATGATGACCCACGATAAGGGCCCGACGAGCAGCAAGCCCGAGGTGATAGCCGCCGCCCAAGGTGATCCAAGCGCAGGAACAAAAACGAGATAAATTGCGTACGCCCCAAAACCGACGCCTATCCAAATCACCGCGGAGCCGGCGATCAGGAGAAAGCCGCGAAGAGCCGCTTTCGCGCCAAGGCGCTGGCCTAAACCGGCGAGCGACAAGTGCGTCAGCGAAGCAAGAGAGCGCCGATAAGGGCACCCGCGCTCATCGACAGTACGCAGGCAGCCAAGGGCTGAGTGCGCACCACATCCCTCACGCCATCGAGGTTTTCATTTCCCCAATCCTCAAGGCGCTCGACTGCTTCTTGAGCGGAGTGAATGGCCCCGCCCATGGCACCTTGGACTTCCTTGCTGGCGACGTCTCCAACCTCGCTTACCAGACCGCGCATGTCTTTTTGCAGCGCATCGAGGTCAGCGCGTAGCGCGTTCAGACGGGATTGGACTTCGCTTCCGTTCGAATTGTTCTTACGTTTGCGACGAAGCATGGCACCCTCACCACATCGGAAGGTTACGGGAAAGAACGCCTAAACCGACGCCTAAGTTCCGCTCAAGCGGCCGCCTCGCGCCGCAACGAATGGAAGAACAGTGCTTGCCCTATCGTTGCCTGGACGGTTTCCGGCAAGAAGGGCTTGGTGATCAGATATGTCGGTTCGGGACGTTCGCCGGTTAGCAGCCTTTCAGGATAGGCGGTAATGAAAATCACCGGTATGTCGAAGCTTCTCAAGATCTCCGTCACCGCATCGATACCCGATCCACCCTCGCCCAAATTGATGTCGGCGAGCACCAGTCCAGGCTTGGTCGCGCGCGCCTTGGCCACCGCTTCGTCCTTTGTCGCAGCGGAGCCAACCACTTTGTGACCCAATTCGACGACCAAATTCTCCAGGTCGAGCGCGATAATCGACTCGTCCTCGATAATGAGCACGCGTGAGGCGAGCTGCCTTTCAATCGCATGTTGGGCGTCGACAATCGACTGCTCGACCTCTTCGGGCGGCTCATCCAGGATTTTGCCAGCCTCGTTCAGGGAAAAGCCTTCCACGGCGGTGAGCAGCAGAGCGGCCCGGTCGGCCGAGGAGAGCGAGCGTAGACGCTCTTCTGGCGTGAGTTGCTTCACATCAAGAGCGATGTCCTGGTCGAAATGGCTTACGGATGTGGACCAGATCACATGGAACAGACGGTAGAGCGCAACGCGGGGCGGTAAATCCCGCGAAAGGTCGGATTTCCCGGCCAGGAGAGCCGTAAGGGCGGCGCGCACATAAGCGTCGCCGCTGGATTGGGAGCCCGTCAAGGCTCGGGCGTAGCGGCGCAAATACGGTAAATGCGGCGCTAAAGCTTCCGTGATGGTCATGAGATATCCCTCGATCGCAGTTCCCAAAACGGCCAAAAGGAAAGAATGTTCCATCACCTATGGAACTTTCGGGAACTTTGACCGTTTTTGGTGCTCGGGGAAAGCCTTCGATAGGAGGCGGGGGCTGCAGGGCGTAAATCTAGGTAAATAGGGCTGGTGGCATGGACGGGCGATACTGGGACGGGCCGGCCGCACGACGCGAGGGCGGGACATTGGACGTGAAGAAAGAACAGCCTGACAAGGAAAAGACCATCGCGGCACGGGCGCGACAGCGCGCGATCGGCCGTGAGTTGCGCCGCATGTACGACGACGTCGTCCAGGAGCCGGTGCCCGAAGATTTTCTCGAACTCTTGCGAAAAATCGACGCCAGCAAGAGCAAAAAGGACGAGACGACGTGAAGTCGCACGGTTTCGATGAGCCTTCTCGGGGCATGAGCGCCAACGGCGAACCGACCCGGCAGCCGGTGTCTTCTGACGATCCCGATGGCGATTTCCGCAAGGACCTGCTCGATCTCATTCCGTTCCTGCGGGCATTTTCCCGTTCGCTCTGCGGCGATCGCGAGTTGGCGGACGATCTGGCGCAGGAGGCGCTGGCAAAAGCTTGGCAATCGCGTGACACCTTCCGGCCAGGATCGAATCTTAAAGCATGGCTCTTCACAATTCTGCGCAATCAGTTCTACTCCGACCGAAGGCGGGCTTGGCGCCAAGCGCCATGGGACGAAACCGCCGCAGAACGCGTCCCGGTCGCCAGAGGAGAACAGACATGGGCGGTTCAGCTTTCCGACACAGCTCGGGCGTTGCGCGGGCTTCCCGCCGAACAGCGCGAAGCGCTCATTCTGGTGGGTGCCGGAGGCTTCTCTTACGAAGACGCAGCGCGGATTGCCAATTGCGCGGTCGGCACTGTGAAAAGCCGCGTGGCCCGCGCGCGCAAAGCACTCTTCGCGGCCCTGGAAGGTCATGGCCCTCTGTCAAACGAGCCCCGCCTGGGCGGGGGAGACGCGACCAATGAGATCATGGCGCAGCTTGACCGCCTGGCGCCGCCCGAAGCGTCCGATGCCCCCGAAGGAAATCTCGACAAAAACGACCCTTCCTGAAATCGGCGGCGGAAGACCGCTGCGCTTCCGACTTCTACTCTGGATCGTTCTCGCGCTGACGCCGGCCGCTGCCCTCGCTCTGGTGCAAGGCTGGGACCGCGTGCAACGCGATGTCGCCGACGCGCGCGAGCTCCTTGTCCAAACCGCCAAAGCGACCGCCAGCGACACCGAAAATCTTCTCGTTTCCGAGGAACAAATTCTGCGTTCGCTTTCGAACCGGCCCGAGGTTCGCGACGGCACGGCGGAGTGCGCCCGCTCGCTTGAAGATGCCCTCAAGGGTCTTTCTTATTTCACGAATATCGGGCGCATGAACGCCGATGGCGACGTGTTGTGCGCCGCCGTCGCGCCGCCGCCGGGGACGAACGTGTCGAGCCGGCCCTGGTGGCCGAACGCCGATCAAAGAATGGGGTTTTTCGTGACACCCCAAACCTACAGCAATATCGCAAAGCGCAATGTTCTGGTCGGCGTTCTGCCGCTGCAGAACAGTGCGCGCAAGTTCGATGGCGTCATGGTGGTAACGCTGGACGTTCAATGGCTCGATCTGATGCTGCGTGGCAAGCAGCTGATGCCCGGCGCGATCGCCGCCGTTTTCGATTCGGCAGGAACGCTTGTCGCCTCCAACGACCATGAGGCCGCGGAAAAAATATTCAGCCCACGGGTGCGATCCGCGAGCATCGAAAGCGAGCTTCTGTCGACGACCGGACCCAGCGGCGAAGGCTACAGCTACACGGTTGTGCCGCTTTCCCAAAACCATGCCTATGCCGCGTTCGCGATGCGCAACCAGGATCTGTTCAGCGGTACGTATTTCCATGTTGCGACAGATCTGCTGCTACCAGTCCTCATGCTCGGCGCCGCCTCATTGGCCATATGGATCGCCACCGAGCGGCTGGTCACGAAGTGGATCGTTTACCTGCGCCGCATCGCTTCCGCCTATGGGCACGGCCATTATGCGATCCGCCCGGTCGCCCTCGAAGACGCGCCCAGTGAATTTCGCCTGCTCGGTGAAACCTTTTCCAACATGGCAGCCGCAGTGCAAGACCGCGACCGGCGCTTGCGCGATGCCGTGGCGCAAAAGAGCTTGCTGATCAAAGAAACCCATCACCGCGTGAAGAACAATTTGCAGATCGTGATGAGCCTGTTGTCATTGCAAGCCGGGCAATTAAAGGATCCCGCAGTGCAAAGCGCGCTGAAGCAGGCGCAGATACGCGTCAATGCGCTCGCCTTGGTTCATCGCATCCTGCATGAGATCGAGGAGCTCGACGCGGTGGACCTAAAACCGCTCATCGAGGATCTGGCGCACCAGATTCAGGAGGGCTTCGGCGCCGACAGGCGCGATCTCAATCTCGAACTCGAAATTGCCTCCCGCCTTGTGCCGAGCGATCTTGCCGTGCCGCTCACCCTTTTCACCGTTGAGGCTCTGACGAACGCGTTCAAGCACGCCTACCCCCCGGGAACACGTGGCGGCCATATTCGCGTCGTGCTACTGCCGATCGACGATGGCAAATTGCGTCTCGCCGTCGAAGACTATGGTACCGGACCGCCCGCCGAAGCGGCGACGGGCGGCATCGGGTCGCGACTGATCAAAGCCTTTGGCCAACAGGTCGGAGGCATTGCCGATGTAAGGGCGCGTGACGGCGGCGGTACGGTAGTGGAGCTGATTTTTTCCGATCCGCTATTCGAGCCCCAAGCAAGCGAGCGAGCATCAGCCTAACGCTTTGTGCTTGGGCGTCGGAAATAAGAGGAGCGGGGGGCCCGCTCCTCGCAACGTCGAGTCGAGCGCTTCTCGCGGGCGATCTTTCCCTCGTTTCGGCTAGAGCGCCGGTGGACGGCCTCTGGCCAACCCCACGATTAAACTGATGAGGAACAGGGCGAGAAAGATCACGAAGAGAATCTGTGCAATTCCCGCCGCGGTGGATGCGATGCCGCCGAACCCGAAGATCGCGGCAATGATGGCGATCACCAAAAACGTCAAAGCCCAACTCAGCATGATGTTACCCTTTGTCGTTGCGCCGCCGTTCTTGCGGCCGCTTCAATTTCTTCCTCCATAGCGAACGTGGGAGGGGGGCCGGGGGTTCCACGGATTTCGCCCTCTTTGGCGCAGGTGCTCGGCAAAGCGGGAGCGTGAGAATTCCAGATCGTTGTCGTTTGCCCCGACCCGTTCGGGCGCAAAGGCGAAGGTTTTTATGGCTTTGGGCAGAAAGCGGAACTCGATCGGGCCTTGAAAACGAAGCGGCTCGCCGTCGAGCAGAAGCCACGGTTTTGCTCCGGCATCGACGGTCAATTGCGTGCAATCGAACCGCTCGGCCTTTGTGCCCGTTCGCCAATTGCCGGTGACGACTGATTTGAAGATCGCGCCGATGAGCGAAGCAGCGCCGTATCGCCACGCGCTGCACGCGAGCGATCGAAGGCGAGTGACGGCAGCATTCGTCGACGCTGCGTCCTCGCTTCCCAGCGCGCATACGAGCAATGCGCTGACGCGTCGCGACGAGGTTCCCCGGCATTGAATGCGGAGGTCGGGGCGGAAGACGACGCGAGTGTCATGCACGGCCCGGCCCAGCACTTCAACGATCTCGACAAAGCCTTCCGCTTCAATAAAGCCATCGCGCAATTGGGCGATCTGCGGCAGAAATCCGCACGCCGCGCTGTCGAAGAACAGATGGCCGTCGGCCCAACCGGCTGCCAGGCGTATCGGCGTTACGTTTTCGCCGGCCAACGCTGCGATCATGCCTTCGAGAGACAGCGAGCCCCACAATCTGCTCGCCCAAGGAGGAAACCGCATTCCGGGAAGAAACAGGATCGGCACATCGCGGTCATGGGCGACTTGCCCGGCACGGCGAGCGGCTTTCGGACCGCCGACGACGACCAGCAGATCCGGTTTCTCGGCGATCGCCCCGAGACAGGCGAACTGCAAGAGATGTGGGACGGCGAGGCGGATCGAATCCAGTTGCGAACCCATCTGCTCAAGCAACAGAGACTGCGTTCGGGTCGCTCGCGAGAGCGCCGCTTGCCCGGCTGCAACATTAATAACGACCGCCAGTTTCATCTGTGTACGGAGGGCCTGCACAACCGCTCCAGGCCTTCTTTTGCCTTTCCTTTTCATTTGCCTCGGCAAAGTCCGGGTTTGGTTCCCGTCAATCCGCAATAAGAGGGAACGCCTCAAACGACGCCGCGGTTCCAGCTTTATCGAGTGCTGCCATGGGCTTGGGTTCGGCCGCGGTGGCAAAACTTAAGGTCTTGGCGGAGTTTTTGAGCGCAGGCGTGGCGCTGGCGCCTTCAGGCAACAAATAAGCGAGTTGCCACGACCGCGAGAACGATTGCCAGCAGGATACGAAGCAGGTCTTCGGAGACACGTGTCGCGATGTAGCTCCCGATCACGATTCCCGGAATGGAGCCGACGAGGAGCGAGCCCAAGAGGAACCAATTGAGCGACCCAAGGAGCCAATGGCCTATCCCGGACACCAAGGTCAACGGCACGGCATGCGCGATATCCGAGCCGACAATGCGCACCATGGGAAGCTTAGGATACAGCAGAATTAGAGCCGTAACGCCCAAGGCGCCCGCACCGACCGACGAGATCGATACGAGCGTGCCTAGGACGATTCCGGTAACGATCGTCGCCGATGCGGTTCGCTGCGCGCCGATTTCGCCAAACCGGGCGGTGTAGAGGCGCACAATGGCGTTGCGAAAGAGGAGCGCGAAGGCGGTGAAAAAGAGCGCCAAGCCGAGAACAAGAGTGATCAGAGCGCTGGTTTCGGGACTCGCAGGGCCGAGCAGAAAAAGCCCGTAAATCGTCACCGCTGTTGCCGGGATACTGCCCACCGCGAGCCGGCTTACCACACGCCAATCCACCGATCGCGTGATACTATGAACGGTTGTCCCCACACCCTTTGTCGCTGATGCATAGAGCAGGTCGGTTGCGACCGCGGTTTCGGGGTGAATGCCAAAAAAGAGAATGAGCAGCGGTGTCATCAGCGAGCCGCCGCCAACGCCCGTCATGCCGACGAGCATACCGACGAAGAGGCCCGAGAGCGAATAGTAGAAGTTTATGGAGAGGATAGTGTTCATGCGCAGGATCTCGGGTGTGCTTGTATCAGCAAGAAATCTTCGCGCAAGAAACGGGCCGCACTATAGGTTCTCCGCCGGAGGGTGAAAATTACAGAAATGGTCTGTGCATCCGTATGTGACGCCTTGGTGACAGCCGAGGCACCAAACCTGTATGCGTGTTCGAGCGTCATATCAGTATCTCACGCGAAAGGTCACGCCGAAGGTGCGCGGATCGCCCGGAAGTCCGAACACCGCGCCGGAGTTGCCCGGTTGGGCGCTCAAATATTGGAAGTAGTCGGTGTCGAAAAGATTTTTGACCCAAATCGAAGCCTCCCAGGGTCCGGACGAGATATAACCGACGCGCACGTTCACCAAGCTGTAGCAGTCGATCCGGAGGTATTTAGAATCCGAAGCGTCGGAATAGAGCGATGTCCGGTAGCTGGCATCGACTCCGAAATACGCCATCCCGTCGAATGCCGAGTGCCGATATTCGCCACCGACCGAGATGACCCATTTCGATAGGCCGGGCAGCGGTCTGCCGGATAGATCGCAGGCGACAGTAGCGCCGTTATTGAGCTCGAGCGGGCACGGCCCATTGACGAAGGAAACATATCTTCCTTCCGTCCACGCAACCGACAAATAGCCCGACAAATTCTCGTTTGTCACAAGAGCGGAATCGAGCTCGATACCGTGCGACGACACTTTGTCGATGTTGGAGAGATAGCCTCGCAGCGCACCCGGACCAGAATCGACGACATTGACTTGATAATTGTGAACCCTGGTATCGAAAGCGGCGAGGTTGACCGTTAGCCGGCCGTTGAAGAATTGATTCTTCAGTCCGATTTCGTACGAAGACACATCCTCGGGCTTGACGACGGCGGTCGTGACAACCGGAATCCCCGCGAGGTTGATGCCCCCGGATTTGTGGCCCCTCGAGTATGACGCATAGGCGTGGATGTCTCTCGTGAAGTCGTAGGCGACATTGGCCGTGCCCGCGAGGCTGCCGTCGGTGAAAGCCGCGCTGTAGTGCTGCTCCCGGGCGATCGAATTTTTTCGATTGAGTTGGTTGGCGTCGGCGGGCGGTAAGCCGCCGGATACAAGCTGATCGAAGCTTCCCGTCTTGTCTTCGTAGGTGTACCGCAGGCCGGGCGTGAAATGGAGATTATCAGTGATATTCCAAGTGGCCTGGGCAAATGCCGCGTAGCTCTTGGTATCCGAATGGGCTTGGCCGTCCGCGCGATAACCGTCGAGGAGGTTTGCGGGCAGTGTGAGGTCTTGCGGGAGCAGCCAGCGAGTCGCGTCCGCGCCATACTCGGCAACAGGCCTCGCGTCGATTTTCTGCCGGAAGTAATAAAGTCCTGCCACATAGTCGACGGTGTGTTTGCCGTTGGATGTGACGCGGAACTCTTCGCTGTACTGATTCTGGTTATCCGGATTTTTGGATTGGGTCTGGATCGACCGTCTTGTGAAGTCGCGATCGCTGGCCGGATCCCAATTCCAGGTCCGCCAAGCACTGACCGACGTCAACGTAACGGCCCCAAGATCCCAATCGGCTATCGCCGAAATACCGCCGATGACCTGATTGGCCCGGGCCTGAGTGTTGGTGTCGAGCAACCGGTCGAATGGGTCGAGGCTGGCCGGCGCGTAGCCCGCCGCCGCAGCGAGTGCCGGAAATTGCTGAGCGGCGGGCTTTAGCGTCGTCCCAACGCGAACAAAGAGCTGCGCGCAGCATACGCTCTGCTGATGATTGTAATCGCCGGTCAACCGGAGGCTGAACTGATCGTTCGGGCGATAAAGCAATTGGCCGCGCGTTCCAAAATCGTTCTGATTGTTGACGTCTTTGCCGCTGGTGACGTTGTAAAGCGTGCCGTCGCGCAGCGTCCCCGAAATCGAAAGCCGGCCGGCCAGAACAGTGCCGACGAGCGCTCCGGAAATCGACGCCTTGCCCTGCCAAAAACCGTAATTGCCGGCCGACACTTCCGCTTCGATCTGGCGTTCGAAAGTGGGTGGCCGGATCACGATGTTGATCGCGCCAGCCGTGGTGTTCTTACCGAACAATGTCCCTTGCGGACCGCGCAGCACCTCGACCCGTTCGACATCTATGAAATCGAACGTCGCGGCGGCCGGACGGCTCATATAGACCTGATCGATGTAGAGGCCGACGCCGGCCTCGAGACCGTCATTGGTAAGCCCGAAGCTGGTGCCGAGGCCTCTTATGGTGATGGCTGTGTTGCGCGGGTTGGAAGAGAAGAACTGCACCGTGGGCGTGAGCTGGGCGAGCAGACCGACATTGTAGCTTCCGGTGTCCTCCAGCTTTTGCTGGCCAATGACGGAAACCGCGACCGGCACGGCCTGGACATCTTCTTCCCGAAGCCGCGAGGTGATGATGACCTCCTCCGGCGGCTCATCCTGTGCAATCACGGCGCCGGTGGTCGCCACCATCGATGCTGAGCTTCCGCTGGGCGGAGAAGGCGGGGAGCCTGCGCCGGGTTGGGCGCGCGCGGCAGACGACAGCATTCCTGCGGCCGTCATGGCGAAAAGCAGCGTCTTGAGAGCCGAGCTATGCATCCCCTATGGCCCCGTCTGCGTTTCCGCCCCGGCTGCCGAGGAGGAGACCAGGGCGGCGTTGCGCGAGAATGAACTTTCACGCGGGGTTATTGATTCCTCTTAATCTCTATAGAGTCAATATACTTAATACCAGAGCATAGTTGTAAAATCCCGTGGCGCCTCAGCCGAAGCATCCCCGAGCATTTCACCGCGATGGCTGGTAAAAGTCGTTCTCCAGTCTTCATCGACCGAAGACCATGGGACGAAAGGGACCTTTATGACGAAAACGCCTCTTTTCACGATCGCTGCCGCGATCATGCTCGCCACGACGCATGTCGATGCAGCGGAACTCAAGGTTTTCGTCGGCGGAGCGATGACGGAAACGGTGCAAAAGATCGGTGCAGAGTTCGCGCGCAGCAGCGGAAACAAACTCGATTACGTCTCCGACACCACGGGTGCGCTTATGAACAGACTCAAGGCGGGCGAAAAACCCGACGTCCTTGTGGTAACGGCTACCGCGATGGACTCGCTGCAAAAGGACGGCGCGCTTGCATCCGGAAGCCGGGCCGAACTGGTGCGCGCGCTGATCGGCGTCGCGATGAAGCCGGGCGCGAAAGCACCGGATTTGTCGTCGCCCGATGCCTTCAAGAAATCGCTGCTTGGGGCGCGCTCGGTTTCCTATGTGAATCCCAAGGCCGGCGGAACGTCGGGAACCTATTTCGAAGGCTTGCTGGCCAAAATGGGCATTGCCGATCAAATGAAGGCGAAGATCGTTTATCGGAACCAGGGCTCGGAAGTGGCCGACGCGGTGGCCAAAGGCGATGCGGAGCTTGGGATCAGCTTCATCGCCGAGCTGGCGCCGAACAAAGGCGTGAAAGTTGCCGGGGCGTTGCCGGCTGCCATCCAGCTTCCGACCAACTACGCCGCGGCCATCCCGTCAGGGTCAGCAAATCAGAGCGCGGCGCGCGGTTTTATTCAGGCGATGACAAGTCCGCAAGGGACCGCGGTGTTCAAGGCGGCGGGTCTCGAACCGCTGCATTAGAGATTCACATGCGCAAGAAATCGTTTCTGATCCTGGCGGCTTCTATTTTGCTCCTCGCGGCATCAATACCGACGCACGCCGCCGAACTTACCGTCTACGCCACCGGTTCGATGGAAGTGCCGCTGCATCAGCTGGGCGAGTCGTTCACGCGCAGCACGGGTCACAAGTTGACTTTTGTTCTGGGCACGACCGGAGTGGTGTTGAACAAGCTCAAGTCCGGCAAAGCCGATGTGATCGTCATATCGGCGGAAGCCGCTGACGGGCTGCAGAAAGACGGAAGACTGATTGCGGCTACACGTTCCGATGTTGCGCGCTCGCTCCTGGGCGTTGCGGTGAAGAAAGGCGCGAAGGCGCCGGATATTTCGACCGCCGATACGTTCAAAAAGGCGGTGCGCGCCGCGCGTTCGATCTCCTACCCCGACCCCGCTTTGGGCGCGACATCGGGCGTTTATATCGAGAGTCTGTTCAAGCGCTTAGGCATTGCCGACGAAGCCAAACACAAGACCGTCGTGAAGCCCGTGGGCGCCGCGGTGGCCGACGCCGTGGCCAAGGGAGAAGTCGAGCTTGGGCTTACCTTCATCAGCGAATTTGTCGCCAATGAAGGCGTCGCCGTCGTCGGCGCCTTTCCCGACTCGATTCAAAATCCGACGCTGTATACAGCCGGCGTTGCCGCCGAGAGTACGAATCCCGACGCGGCGCGCGCCTTCATTGCTTTCGTGACGAAGCCGGAATCGCGCGCGACGCTCAAGGCGTTGGGCGTGGACCCGGCGGCGAAATAATCCCGAGGAGAAACACATGTCGATGAAATCCGTGCTTGCGCTGGCTGCGGTTGCCGCGTTCGCCGTCTCTCATGCCGATGCAGCGCAATTGAAGCTCCTCGTCGGCGGCGCCATGTCCGAACCGTTCCGCGAAGTCGGAGCTGACTTTCAGAAGAAGACCGGCCATACGCTGACCTTCACCATCGACACGACGGGCGCATTGCAGAACAAGCTGCGCGCGGGCGAGAAGGCCGACCTCATTTTGGTATCTTCGCCGGGCATGGACGCGCTTCAGAAGGAAAATCGGATCGTTGCGGGAACGCGCGTCGATCTCGGACGCGCGGTAATCGGCGTGTCGGTGCGCGCCGGCACGCCGGCTCCCGATATTTCGTCGGTCGATGCCTTCAAGAAGGCGCTCCTTTCGGCGCGCTCGGTCTCTTATGTCGACCCCAAGGCCGGCGGTACATCGGGCACTTACATGGCCGGTCTTTTGCAACGCCTCGGGATCGCCGACGAGGTGAATAAGAAGGTCATATTTCGCAATCAGGGTTCAGCGGTCGCCGACGCCGTGGCCAAAGGCGAGGCAGAAATCGGAATCACCTTCACCAGCGAAATGATGCCGAACAAAGGCGCCAAGGTGATCGGCCTCCTACCCGAAGCGATTCAAAGCGCGACGGTTTACGCGGCCGCCATTCCGGTCGGCGCGGACAATGCCGATGCGGCGCGCGCTTTCCTGCAGGAATTCAAGAGCTCAGCCGCGCAAGCCGCCATTAAGAAGGCCGGTCTTGAACCAATAGAGCAGTAAGAAGGAAGACACCGATGCTGAAGAAGTCAGCTCTAACGCTTGCCACGAGCGTTTTACTCCTGCTTTCGCCCGTTGCGTCAAACGCCGCGCAGTTGAAAGTCCTGGTCAGCGGAGCGATGGCTCATGCTCTGGAAGAGATCAGCCAGGATTTCGCGCGCAAAAATGGGCACACGCTCGACTTCCAGGTCGGCACCACCGGGGTGCTGCAGGACAGAGTGCGCGCTGGCGAAAAAGCCGATCTCATCGAAGTCACCTCGGCCGGCATGGATGCGCTCGAAAAAGAGAAGCTGGTGCTTCCCGGCTCCCGGGTCGAACTTGCCCGCGCACTGATCGGAGTCGCGGTTCGCGACGGCGCGCCATTGCCCAACATTTCCACACCAGAGGCTCTCAAGCAGCGGCTGCTTGCCGCGCGTTCCGTTGCTTACATCGATCCGAAGATCGGCGGGCAAGCGGGCGCCGCGATCGTCGGGCTGCTGAAGACGCTGGGCATCGCCGACGAAGTGGCCAAGAAATCGACCTTCGGAAAGACAGGCGCGGAAGCGGTTCAGAAGATGGCCAATGGCGAAGCCGACGTCGCCATCTCCTTCGTGAGCGAGATCCTGCCGATCAAGGGCGCGAAGCTGGTGGGCCCGTTGCCGGCTGCGGTGCAAAATCCATCCACCTATGCGGCGGCGATCGGGGTCGGAAGTGCAAACCCTGAGCAAGCGCGCGCCATGCTTCAGGCGATGAGGAGCCCGGACGCGCAACGCGTCATCACGGCAGCGGGCCTCGAACCGCTGACAGGCCGCTGACGGCTTGACGGCGTTTGATTTTTTTGGGCGCAGCCGGCGTCAAGGCTTCGGCCAGACTGCGGTTTTCCAGAATGCCCGCCGTCGCGTCGCGCACCGCAAGCAGTACTTTTCGGGTTACGCATGTCGCTTCGTCGATGCAGTCATCGCAGCGGCGATAGGCCGTGACACTTACGCAGGGACTTAGCGCTAGTGGGCCGTCGATCGCGCGGATGACTTCGGCAAAGGATATCTTGTCGGGCGGGCGTCCCAAGGCGTAGCCGCCATGCTTGCCGCGGTGGCTGTGCACGACTCCGCGCCTTTTCAAGTCGAGCAGGATTTGCTCCAGGAACTTCCTTGGCACATGGGCTTCGGCGGCGATATCCGCGATCATGACCGGTTCGCCGGCCGGCTTGGCGGCCAGGATATATAGCGCACGCAGCGCATAACGGGCCTTTTGCGACAGCATTTCCCATTAATTCCACAGGATTTGTCGAGTTAAATTAAACGTCATTCAGGTATCGTTCAAGTGATTTGGTTTTAGCTATGCTGGAGTTTCGTAATAGTGCGTACGGACAGTTGAGCCGCGATTTGGTACAAAACCTCAGTTCGACCCCAAAATGCGACATATCAAGCGATCGTCACGCACAAATATTGGAACGGAACTATTTACAGGGAATTGGGGTAGCACAGGACTGTACGCATGAATGTCCAACCGCGTCTTCGTACTGCCGAGCAGCGGCCCGCGCCCGCGCCGTCGTTTGCGCCTGCTAAGCGGGTCGGATTCTTTGGGCGGATCGGGAAGTTCATCCGCCGGCGACCTTTTTTGACCATAGTGCTCGCCGCCGCCCTCTTGGCGGCGATCGCATCCGCGATTCTCTACCGCAGCGCAGGATCAACGAGCACGCCCATCATCGCTACCGCGACCCGCGGCGACATTGAAAATCTGGTCACGTCGCTCGGCACATTGCAGCCCATCGCCAGCGTCGACGTCGGTGCGCAAGTCTCCGGTCAGCTGAAGAAGCTTTATGTTCTTGTCGGCAATGACGTGCAGAAGGATCAGCTGCTGGCCGAAATCGATTCTTCGGTCGCGGCAGCCAAAGTCGACGCCGGCAAGGCGCAACTGCAAAATCTTCAAGCCCAGCTCGCTGAGAAAGAATCCCAGCGTGCGCTGGCGACGACACAGGCGGACCGCCAGGAACGGCTCAAAGCCGACAACGCCACCAGCCAGGACGCCTATGACAGCGCCCAGGCCGCACTCCGTGCCGCCCAGGCGCAAGTCAAGGCGGTGCAGGCGCAGATCGATCAGTCGCAATCCACCCTGAAAGCCGACGAAGCGACTCTCAGCTACAGCAAGATCAGCGCGCCGACGGCAGGAACCGTCAGCAACATTCCGGCCAAGGAAGGACAGACCCTCAACGCCAATCAGCAGACGCCGACGATTCTCACCATCGCCGATCTCTCGACGATGACGGTCTACACGCAGGTGTCCGAAGCGGACGTTCCGAAACTGCGCGTCGGCATGGATGCCTACTTCACGACGCTGGGATCGGCTAACAAACGCTGGTCCGGCAAGTTGCGGCAAATTCTTCCGACGCCGACGGTGGTCAACAACGTGGTGCTCTACACCGCGCTATTCGACGTCGCCAATCCCGGCAAGGACCTGATGACGCAGATGACGGCACAGGTGTTCTTCGTGCTGGACGCCGCGCATGACGTGATTACCGTGCCGGTATCGGCGCTTCATTACACCGATCGTCCCGCCGCTCGCGGAGCGGCTGCGCCGCAAGGACCGGCCGCAGCCCAAGGCGTTGGACGGGCAAACGGTGCAGCCCGCGGCGGACGCGGAGGCGGACGCGGCGGATTGGGCGGCCAGCGCGGACAAGCTCAAACGGATGAAGCCGCTGTCGCGGCGCCCGCGCCGGCGCGCACGCGTCCTGCAACCGTGACCGTCATGCACGAGGACGGCATGCAGGAAACGCGCAACGTCGTCGGCGGCGTGACCGATCGCGTCAGTGCGGAAATCGTCTCCGGACTTTCAGAAGGGGAGATGGTCGTCGCAGGACTGGCAACCGATTCGGAAGCGCCACGCGCTGGGCGCGGCGGAAATGCCGGCCGCGGTCGCGGGCCCGTGCTCTTCGGAGGCTAGGATGAACGAGATCCCGTTTCGTCCCAGCGAAATCGCGCAGACCACTCCGCTGATCGAGCTCAAGGACGTCTGGAAGACCTTCATCACAGGCGGCGACGTGCGCGTCGACGCATTGCGCGGCGTCTCGCTCTCGATTTATCCCGGCGAATTCGTCGCCATCATGGGCGCGTCCGGTTCGGGCAAGTCGACGATGATGAACCTTCTCGGCTGCCTCGATCGCCCAACCAGCGGAGCCTATTATTTCGCCGGCGACGATGTGTCGGAGTTCGACGCCGATTCCTTGGCCTGGCTTCGGCGCGAAGCTTTCGGTTTCGTCTTTCAAAGCTACAACCTTCTCGCCACCGCGACGGCGGAGGAGAATGTCGAGATCCCCGCGATTTACGCCGGGCTCTCGCCGCAGCAGCGTCGGGAACGAGCGGCCGCGCTCCTGGAATCACTTGGGCTGGGCGACCGGCTTACGCATCGCCCGAGCCAGCTTTCAGGCGGTCAGCAACAGCGGGTTTCCATCGCTCGCGCGCTGATGAATGGCGGGCAGATCATCCTCGCCGACGAACCGACGGGCGCGCTCGATTCCAAGAGCGGCGCTGAAGTGATGGCGCTGCTCGAAGAGCTCGCGGCCGAAGGCCACACCGTCATTTTGATTACGCATGATGCCAGCGTCGCCGCTCACGCGCGCCGTGTCATCGAGCTCAAGGACGGCGAAATCGTCAGGGACAGCGCGACGTCGAAGGCTCCCGCGCTCCCATTGGGGGCGGCGGCGAATATGCCCCAACTCGACCACCGCACGGGATCGCATGTGATGCTCACAGGCCTCAGCGAATCCCTGCGCATGGCGATGCGAGCGCTGAGAGCCAATATTTTCCGCACCGTGTTGACGTTGTTGGGCATCGTCATCGGCGTGAGCTCGGTGGTGGCGATGCTCGCCATCGGCGAAGGCGCAAAGCAGCGCGTCGTGCAACAGATCGGTTCCATGGGCACCAATCTGCTTGTCGTGCGGCCGCAATTTCGCAATGCGCGCGGCTATAACGGGCCGATCGTCACGCTGACGCCCGACGATGCCAAAGCGATGGAAGCGATTCCCTATGTCATGACGGCGATGCCGGACGTGCGCGGAGCCGCGACCGTCAGATACGGCAACATCGATTACCAGCCCGACGGAATCGTGGCGACCACGGATGCGTTGCCGCAAACCCGCAGCTGGCTGGTCGCGCGCGGCATATTCTTCACGCAGGAAGATCAGAACAGCTACGCGACCGTCGCCGTGCTGGGCAACACCGTCTACGAATCGCTCTTTCCCGATCGCAGCGATCCGATCGGAAAATATATCCTGATCCGCAACGTGCCTTTCCAAATCATCGGCGTGATGGACGTCAAGGGCGCGTCGGCCGGCGGCGACGATGCCGATGATGTCGTCTTCGTTCCGCTGACGACAGGAATGCTGCGTATCTTCGGACAGCGCTTCATTCGCGCCATCACGGTCGCGGTCAGCGATCTCTCCAAGATGGACGAAACGCAGACGGCATTGACGGATCTGCTCAAGGAACGCCATCGCGGCACGTTGGACTTTCAGATTCGCAACATGGCCGATCTCCTAGAGACCGCGACAACGGCGCAGAACACGCTGACGATATTTCTCGGTTCGATGGCCGCTATATCGCTTCTTGTCGGCGGCATCGGCATCATGAACATCATGCTGGTTTCGGTCACCGAGCGCACGCGCGAGATCGGCATCCGCATGGCGACCGGTGCGCGTCAACGCGACATCCTCAGGCAATTTCTCTCCGAGGCGATCGTGGTGTCGGCCCTTGGCGGCGTTGTCGGCGTCGTCTGCGGCGTAGGCGCCGGCTTGATCATTCAGGCGTTCGGCAATCCGGTGGCGTTCACCGCGGCACCGATGCTGCTGGCTTTCGGTTGTGCGGCAGCGACAGGCCTCATTTTCGGCTACGCGCCGGCGCGCAAGGCGGCGAAGCTCGATCCGGTGGTCGCGCTGGCGAACGAATGAGCCATGGCCTGTTGCGTATGAAACGCACGACAATGCAGCCCAACAAAGTCCTTCTCGTTTCGGTTTGCGCGCTCGCTCTTTCTGCGTGCGCGCTGACGAGTCCGAAGCCGAAGCTCGCCGCGACCGACGTTCCCGTGGCGTTCGAGCAGACGGCGCCCACCGACGCTCCGATCTGGCCGGAGCCCGATTGGTGGCGCGGCTTTTCGAGCCAGGAGCTCGACGGTCTTATCGCCACCACGCAGACGGAGAATCTCAACCTCGCCGCCGCCGAGGCGCGCGTTCTCGAGGCCGATGCCCGCGCCAAGCAGGCGGGAGCGAGTCTGCTGCCGACGGTTGGCCTATCGGCGGACGCCGCGCGCGAGACCAACGGTCGAAGGTCGGCTGGAGTATCGCTAGGCGCCAGTTACGAATTGGACTTCTGGGGCAAGAATCGCAACCTCCTCGGCGCGGCGCAGGCCGCGAGCAAGGCGACGCGCGCTGATCGCGAAACGGTCGCTTTAACCGCGACGACGGGAGCTGCGAACACCTATTTCCAGCTGCTCTCCTTGCGCGAGCGCTTGTCCATCGCCCGGTTGAACTTGGAGAACTCGTTAGCCGTCTTGATGGTCACGGAAGCACGCGTGCGGGATGGGATCGCTTCGCCGCTTGAGCTCGCCCAGCAGCGTGCCACGGTCGCCGGCCAACAGGCCGCGATACCGCAGCTCGAACAGCAGGAGCTGCAGACGCGCGCGACGCTCGCGCTGCTGCTCGGCCGGCCGCCGGAGGGCTTCGACGTATCGGCGCAAGACCTCGAGGCGATCGCGCTGCCCAATGTTGCGCCGGGATTGCCGGCGGAGCTGCTTGTCCGCCGCCCGGACGTCGTCACCGCCGAAGCAAATCTTTCGGCCGCCAACGCCAATCTCGCGGCGGCGCGTGCCGCGTTCTTTCCCTCGATTTCGCTGACCGGATCGGGGGGCATCTCCAGCGGTTCGCTTTCGGGCTTGGTCAGCAATCCGATCGGCGTTCTTTCGGTCGGTCTGTCGCTCGCGCAGACGGTTTTCGACGCCGGCCGAAGAGCGGCGCAGACCGATGAGGCACGCGCCCGGGAAGACGAGCTGCTTGCCGCCTATCGGGGCGCGGCGATTAATGCGTTTTCGGAAGTGGAAACCGCGCTCGGTGCGATAGCCAATTTGAGCGAGCAGCAGGGCTATCAAATCGAGCAGGTGGCGCAGTCGGAGCAAGCCTTCAACATTGCAGAAACCCGCTACCGCGAAGGCGTCGACGATTTTCTGCACGTGCTGGATGCGCAGCGGCAGCTTTATTCCGCGCGCGATCAGCTGGGGATCACCAAGCTGCAGCGGCTTCAGGCCATCGTCGCCCTGTACAAAGCGTTGGGCGGCGGCTGGCAGGACCCCGCACCCAATCTGGCGCAGAAGTAATCCCTATTTCGTCGCGGGCGGCCGGGCGGGCGCCGCTTTCCCAGCCGCCGCTGGCGCAGGTGCCGGCGCGGGAGCGGGAGCGGTCGGCGTGGAGGTCAGCGGCGGCGGCGTCGCCGTGGTCGCGGGAATGGGAACGGCGCGGTCGCGCGCCAATCCCTTCATGCGCTCGAGGGCTTCGGGAAAACCGTTCAATGAGACGGGCAATTTGAACTCGTTGCCCGCGCCATAGCCAATGACGGTGACATTGGTCGACTTCCCGGCCGCCGAAAGGGCATTCACGGTGGGGGCATCGACCAGCATTTCGACATAGCAGCCGTCGCGCTCGCAGCGGTTGAACTTGACTCCATTCAGCGCGCGCTGTCCGGCCGCCAAGCTCATTCCTTTGGCGAGCGCAACACCGGTGGGCACGATCACTTGCATGGCATAGGAATCGCGCGAGGGAACATAGGCGAGCGAGAAGCTCATGATCCGCTGCTTGGTGTCCTGGTTGACGGTGAGCTGAATCACATCGCAGGGGGCGGGGCTCTTGACCGTGGTTTGCGCGCAACGCACGGCCCAATCGCCGACCGGCGTGTTCACCGAGAATTGCTGAACCGCGGGAGCCCCCGCCTGGGCGGCATCCGCCGCGGCTGGCGCGGGGGGCGGGACCGGAGGTTGTGGAGCCGGCGCGGGAGCTGCCGCTGCCGCAGCGAGAAGAACTGAAGCAAAAAGCACCGTTGCGAAGCGAAGGACCGACATGATGTTCACCACCCTCACAGTTTCGACGCGCGCGGCCGGTTAGGGCGCGCCAGCGATATCAGAGGCCAAGAAAACCCAAATATGAGGTCCGCCGCGCTTTTGCCCGGCGGAGCTCGGCAAATCCGTCGCCGAATCCGCGCAGCGAGAATGGAATGGTCACGGGCATGGCATTGCCCGGCACCGCAACCACGACCTGGCCTTGCATGTTGCCGGAGAGCGCCTTCAGCGTGTCGGCATCGACGGTGACCAGCGCGATGCAGCCGGCATTGTTGCACGTCTCATAGGGGCGCACCCGCATCGGCTCGGTGCCGATGGAAAAGCCGATTCCCGAATCCAACAGAACGCCATGGGGCACCGTCAGAGAGAGCGCGGAATTCGGCGCGGGATCGAGCATCGAAACCGTCATCAGAATGCCGCCGGTGTCGCGCAAAACGTCCAAGGTCAGGGCGCAATTGGGAGTGGCCGGCGTGTAGGGCGGGCAGATGACGCGCCAGTCCTGAAAGGTCGCGACGCGCGTTTCATTGGCACCGCCCGCTCCGGCCCCCATCAGGCGCTCGCCGATCAGCGCCAGCACGCCGCCGGCAAAGAGCAGCGCGAGGACGAGCACCGCGCGGAGCGCGTTGCGGCCGTTCATCCAGCTTGTCCAGCTGCGCTCACGCGTTACCGAACGCTGATTGCCAACTTGCGCCATCGAATCTCCACTTGTCATTCGTCGCCCTGAAATATGGTTCAAGCCCTAATAGCCCCGCAGCCGGACGTTTCGACTGTTCGGCAAGCCCCCAGGCTCGATCGGCGCCACCGTTAACGCGCGGCTGCGGGCAAGGCAAGCGAAAGGGCTAAGCCCCGGCGGCATATGAAAAAACCGTTAGGGGCCCGATTACCAGAGATGCACGCGCTCTTGCGGAGCAAGATAAAGTCTGTCGCCGGGCTTAACGCCCATCGCCGCATACCAAGCGTCGACATTGCGCACCGTGCCGTTGATGCGGAATTCGGGAGGACTGTGCGGATCGGAAAGAACGCGCTGGCGCGCGGTTTCCTCGCGCGCCTTGTAGCGCCAAACTTGGGCGTAGCCGAGGAACAGCCGCTGATCGCCGCTGAAACCATCGAGCACAGGGGCGTCTTTTCCCTTCAGCGACAGATGGTAGGCGGCTTGCGCCACCGTCAGGCCCGCGAGGTCGGCGATGTTCTCGCCCAAGGTCATCTGGCCGTTCACGAACAAGCCCGGCACCGGGCTGTAGGTGTTGAACTGCTTGGCCAGGGACGTGGTGCGGGCGTCGAAATTCGTACGATCATCCGCCGTCCACCAATTCTGAAGCACCCCCTTGGCGTCATATTTGCTTCCCTGATCGTCGAAGCCGTGGCTGATCTCGTGGCCGATAACGGCGCCAATCGCGCCGTAATTCACGGCGTCGTCCGCGTTGGGATCGAAGAAGGGCGGCTGCAGGATCGCGGCCGGGAAGACGATCTCGTTGAGCGAGGATTCGTAATAGGCGTTCACCGTTTGCGGCGACATGCCCCACTCGGATCGATCGACCGGCTGGTCGAGACGCGCGAGCCTGCGATTCCATTCGAATTGAGAGCCGCGCGATTGATTGCCCAGGAGGTCGTCGGGCTTGACGTCGAACTTGGAATAATCGCGCCACTTGTCGGGGAAACCGATTTTCACGCTGAAGCTGGCAATTTTTTCAAGCGCCTTTTGCCGTGTCTGCGGCGACATCCAATCGGCGGTCTCGATTCGCTGGCGGTAGACGTCGAGAAGGTTGCGCACCAGATCCTGCGCCTTCGCCTTGGCCTGGGCCGAGAAGTAGCGCGCCACATAAAGCCGCCCGACATTCTCGCCCATTTCACCGGAAACGAAGCGCACGCCCCTTTTTTCGCGCGCGAGTTGTTCGGTCTGACCGCCGAGCACTTTGCCGTAAAACTCGAAGCGAGCGTCGTCGAAGCGCTTGGGCAGATAAGGGGCGCGGCTGGAGAGATAGTGAAAGGTCAGATAGTCGCGCCACACGTCCACCGGCGTCTGCTCGAACAACGCAGCCAATGCCGGAAACGCGGTCTTCTCGGAAACGATGACTTGCCGCTCGCCGGCGGCCGAAATTCCGATCCCGCTTTCAGCCAGGAAGACGGCCCAGGGAAAATTCGGCGCAAAGCGCTCAAGCTCCGAAATTTTCATCGGATTGTAGGTCTTCTCCGCGTCGCGGCGCTCCGCTCGCGACCAATGAATCTTTGCGATTTCGGTTTCGAGCTTGAAGACCGCGTCGGCCTTCGTGTCCTCGTTGGCAATGCCTCCCAAACGCAGCATGCGCGCGATATAGGGACGGTATGCTTCCCGCGCGGCAACGATTCCCTTTTCGTCGCGCAGATAATAATCGCGATCGGGAAGGCCGAGACCGGACTGGCGGATGAATACGGCATAGGCGTTTGGATTCTTGTCATCGACATTGATGCGGGCACTGAACAGGCTCTGCGCGCCGATCGAAGGCGAAGCCATGATTCGCGCCACGTCCTCGCGCGTCTTTAAGCTTGCGATGACGGCCAGGTCCTTTTGCGCAGGCGCCAGTCCCAGCTGTTCGACGCGCCCCGTGTCGACATAGGAATGATAGAGATCGCGGACCTTTTTTTCGTCCGCGGTGAGATTGTCCTTGCGCGTTTCGAGGTCGTTGAGGATGCCGCGCAAGCGGTCTTCGCTCTCCACGTCGAGATCGACGAACGATCCCGTGGCGGTGCGATCCGAAGGAATGACCGCTTTATCGAACCATGCGCCATTGACGTAGCGAAAGAAATCGTCGCCGGGACGGGCGGTCCTCTCCATGCCCGAAAGGTCCACGCCCCAGGTGCCGAGCACCGCCTTGTTTGCGTTCGCGGGGGTCTGACTAAGGGCCGAGCTTCCCCACAGCGCCAAAGCCGTGAACAGCAAGCCCGTTATCGTGACGTCACGTCGCCGCATGAGAAGTCCTTTCATTGGCGGTCCGTTACCCCATCCGAGGCGCGAGCGCTATCAAGGTAAGCCTTTTCTTTGGTGTCCAATCAACAGTCTGTTGATAGGCCGCGTCAGGCCGGGCGAAACCAGCGTTCCAGCAAGGAGGACCGGTCGAACAGCCCGATGGTGAAAAGACCGGCAAAATACCCGCCCAAATGAGCCACCCAGGCGACCACTGTGGTGTCGTCGGTGAGGCCAAGCCCGCTAATTCCGCCGATGATGTTGACAACCACCCAGACCAGCGTGAAGCCGATAATCGGCCGGGAGTAAATCGGGGCGAGTGGAAATGGGCGGCCGGGCTCGACCTCCCCGTCATGGTAGAGGCGGCCATACAAAATCCGCATGCCCGCCGCCATCAGGCCGGAGATGGCGCCTGAAGCGCCTACCACTTCCTCCGCCGCGCCCCAATAGACCACCAGATGGGTGCCTGCGGAAACCACTCCGCAGAGCAGGAAGAACAGCAGGAATTTCGCGGTTTTCAACCGTCGCGCAACGATCGGACCGAAGGCCAAAAGCCAGAGGCAATTGATCCCCACATGGGTGAAATTGCCATGCAGGAACATATAGGTGACGAAGCTCGCCATCTGTTCGAACAGGTTCGCCGACAGGCCATTCGCCAGCGCGGCGCCGGAATAGCGAGCGGGAATGAAGGCGTAGTGCAGCAGAATGGCGTCGGGCCACGGAGGCGGCGCGAGCACGCGGGCGACATGGGCAGCCAGAAGAATTCCAATGAGCCACAACACCGTCGCGGGCGCGTTCAAGAAAGGCTCCCGCGCCGGGCGCATGTCCTGAAAAAAAGCCATCAACGCCTCGCTGTCGGTGAGACTGGAGCCCCGGCGTTGACGCGTGCTTCCGGCGCCGGCGTCTTGCCATCGTTTCCATTCTAGTGTGGTCGATTTGAAGTTCCAAAGATTTTCATGGCAGCGCCGGATTGCGCTTTAGGCCAACGTAAAATTGCGCACCGATGTGCGAACAGCGTTTCGAACATATTGGTAACACGCCGCTCTCGTTCTAGACTGAGTTCAGAAGGGCGGCGTCGGGAGTCATTTCATGACCCTTTCAGGATGGTGGCGGCGGTGGCGGCGAGCGCGCAGGCGCACCAAGACGCTGTCGGCCGCGGCATCGAATGAAGCCGGGATTACCGCGCGAGTCGACATGGTGCGGCTCGAAGCGCTGGCCGAAGCCGCTCACGAGGCGATGTATGAAGCAAGGCTTCGCGGGGCAAAGGGGTGTTATGAAGAAGCCTGCGCGCATTTTGCCGGAGCGATCGATGCCGCAAATCGAGCCGGATTGCATGAAGAAGCAAACCGGCTCAAGCGCCGGCGCGATCATGTGGCGCGCATCTATAACCGGCAATTCCGCTATTCGTAGAGCGCAAATCGAACGCGCCGGAACTGCGCTCCTTCGATGTTTTCCGCTATAGGCTCATTGGGCGAAAGCGATCGTTACGCGTATCGAAAATCTGCGGCAAAAACAGCCATGATCCCGATTTCGGACGACAACCCGGCCCGCCTCACGCCCGTCGTCACCTGGACCTTCATCCTTGCTTGCATCGCGGTGTTCTTCTGGCAGCTCTCCTTGGGCGAAGCAGGCGATGAAGCGGCAATTTATGCATTCGGCTTCACGCCACGGGATTTCTTCCGTCAGGGTTCATCGGGAGCCTGGCTCACGCTCTTCACCTCGATGTTTCTGCATGGCGGCTTTCTGCATCTTGGCGGCAACATGCTTTACCTCTGGATCTTCGGAAACAATGTGGAAGACGCCATGGGGCACGGCCGCTTTCTGCCGTTCTATTTGACGTGCGGCGTAGCGGCGGCACTCATGCAAGCCTATGCCGAGCCGGATTTGACGACGCCGATGGTGGGCGCCTCCGGCGCCATCTCCGGAGTCTTGGCCGCTTACGTTCTGATTTATCCGCGCGCCCGCGTGACCGTGATCATTCCTCTGGGATTCCTTCTTTATCCGACAAAAATCTCCGCCATCTATGTGGTCGGCTTCTGGTTCATTCTGCAGCTCTTCAGCGCTCTCATCACGCAGCCGGGAGCCCCCGGAACCGCATGGTGGGCGCATGTTGGCGGCTTCGCGGCGGGCATCGTGCTGACGCCGCTGCTCTCCCAATTTCCCCTTTTTGGACGCCGCTGACGGAAATCGGAAATCAGAAGCCGGAAGTCGGAATAGCTAATCGATTGATCTCGCTTCCGATTTCCAGCTTCCGACTTCTGTTTTCTGGAACTGGCATGGCTTTCGCTGTTGGGAGATGCGAGCGCCCTCGCTGGGCCCATTTCTGGGTCAAGCTGAAACAGGGAAAGTAAGCAGGATCAAGGTAATGAAACATCGAAACAGCCATTTCGCGGTCGGTTATTGGAGCCTCATCCGCCACGGTCGCAAAACACCCGATCAGTCCGACATCGATCCGAAAGCTCTGAGACGGCTGTTGCCTTTCGTTTTCCTGCTGGACGCGCGCCAATCGAGCTTCACGTATCGGCTTGCCGGCACGACGCTCTGCGAACGTTATGGCGGGGAGCTACGCGGGAAGGACTTCCTCTCGATTTGGGATCCGGACAGCCGCGCCCGCCTGTCAAAGCTCCTGCCTCAAGCACTCGCCGAGTCTTCCCCGCTCTGCCTCAATTCGCTTGGCGCCACGGAAGATTGCCGCATGGTCGAAATCGAAACCGTGCTCTTGCCGGTTACGTTCGGCAGCCACGCGCCGGAGCGCTTTCTTGGCGTGGCGCAGGTTCTGACCGATGTCGCTCCGCTGCTCGGACGTCACATCAGCTTCGAGCGGCTCGTGCACGCGTCCCTCATTCGCGAAGGCGAGAGCAAGCTGGATGAACTTCCTTCGCCGCCCCCCCCGCCGCCGCCAGTCCCGCCGCCGAACAGCGGCCGTCGCGTGGCTTCGCGGGTACCGCATTTGCGGCTTGTGGTGTCTTGCGAGTCCAGAGATGAGGCGCAGGATACCGTGCGCTTCGAGTCCAACGTCGACTTTGCCGCCGTAATTGCGGCTGCGGGCGCGGCGTTCGCGTGCCCCGAATCAGTGCGCTGATTTCTACACGTTAGGGCGTCGAATCCTGACGCCCTCTCACGGCTTGCGCGGGATCCCGATTGACGCTGTCCCGCGTGTCGCGGTCGCGCTGCTGCTGCTTCAGAAATTGCAGTTCATAGCGCTCGACCGCGGCGCGATAGTCCTCGAACGCCTTTACGTCGGCCGGCTGGCGCGCGTTACAACGATCGGCCGCATAACGCTGGGTTTCCTGGCACCAGGATTCGAACGTCATGGTTTTGACGTTGTAATTGAGCGGTCCGGAAAGGGGCTGCGCGAGCGCCGGGGCGACGAAAGCGGCGCCGACTGCGCAAAGGAAAAGCGCTGCTTTTATGTGCTCGTGCACGGACGCCTCCTTTCCCTTTAATACAACCATACGCCGACCCAAAGGTTCCCGAAAGGTGCGTAAGGCCGACAAGCGGAAGCTTATGGTTAAGTCATACCCCCTCCATGTAAACCCTTTGTTCAACAGTATGGCGATAGCCTATTGCCCGAAGGGCGAAGCGGAAAATCGAACGGCATGAGCTCCGAACCAAACCCGATCAGCGAAGCGGGCCGAAAAGTCATCGAGCGGGCTTCGAAAGAACGCCGCCGCTTTCGCCGCGTCAGCATCCCCACCACGGGACGACTCTACATCCCTGCGACGCAAGAAGAGGCCATCTGCACCATCCAGGACATTTCGCCCGGCGACGTCTGCCTGGCCTGCGAGTTGAAACAAGAGCCGAAAGGCCGCGCCGTCATCTATCTCGAAAGTCTCGGACGTTTTGAAGGGCCGATCGTTCGCGCGGACGATGGCGGCTTCGTGATCACGTTTTCCTGCTCGCCTCTAAAGCGTGAAAAGCTGGCCGACCAACTGACGCTGGAGGTGAACCGCGGTCTTTTGAGCGAGACCGATCTCAGGCGTTACGATCGCGTCGAGGCCGTGTCGGGCAGCTACACCCATTTTACGCGCTCGAGCGGAGAGCACATCCGCTGCGAGGTTCTCGATCTTTCGCTGAGCGGCGTATCGGTGCGCACCGAGCTCCGGCCCCCGGTCGGCGAGCACATTCTGATCGGTCATCGCGCCGGGCGCGTTGCGCGCCATCACCAGGACGGCATCGCCGTGGAATTTTTAGGCCTCTCGATCGGCGCCGGAAACCCGGCCGACAACGCACAGACTCAAGCCGCGACGCCTCCGTCACGTCCGATGACAAGACAAAAATCCGTGCCCACGGAATCGCCCGCGCCGGCGGGTTCGGGCGCTGCGCTCGCCGCCACCGCACGGCGCTCATCCAACTAAACGTCTAGAAACGCACTGCGATTCCCGCGGCTGCAAGGCGCGCTTTGGCGTCGTGTATCGTCGCCTCGCCGAAGTGAAAAATCGAGGCCGCGAGAACGGCGTTTGCATGGCCTTGCAAAACCCCGCTGACGAGATCGTCGAGCGATCCGACACCTCCCGAGGCAATGACGGGAACGGGAACGGCGTCGGCAACCCTGCGCGTGAGTTCCAGATCGTAGCCGGACTTGGTGCCGTCGCGATCCATCGACGTGAGCAGGATCTCGCCTGCGCCGTATTGGCTCAGCTTGACCGCGTGCTCGATCGCATCGAGACCGGTCGCGACGCGTCCGCCATGCGTGAAGACCTCGAAATGTCCGTTCACGCGCTTGGCGTCGATCGCCGCGACGATGCATTGGCTGCCGAATTTCTCGGCGCCTTCGCGGATCATTTCCGGTCTCTGCACGGCTTCGGTATTGATCGATACCTTGTCGGCTCCGGCCAGCAGAAGAGCGCGGATATCCTGCAATGTGCGAACGCCGCCTCCGACGGTCAGCGGCATGAAGCAGGCCGAGGCCGTCCGCCGGACAACGTCGAGGAGAATCGGCCGCTTCTCGTGGCTTGCGGTGATGTCGAGAAAACAGAGCTCGTCGGCGCCCGCGGCATCATAGATCATCGCCTGCTCGACCGGATCGCCGGCGTCGCGCAGAGAGACAAAATTGACACCCTTGACGACGCGGCCGTCCTTGACATCGAGACACGGAATAACCCGGACTTTGAGCATGATCGCTAGCGCCCAGCGCCCGAGAGTGCCGCGACCGATAGAAGCGCGCGGCTGCAAACCGCTTCTGCCGGTACCGCCGTCGTCTTCACCAAAGCCTCACCCTCATAAAGCTGGTCCAGCGCCTCTTCCAGCCTTGCGACCGACCAGCGCGAGACCTGGGCAAGGACCGAATTCTGGCGCGAAAAGTGCACCGGCGGCCGGACTTTCTTGAGCGCCATGCCAACATTGCCGCCTTCATCGGCTTCCGCGCGTAAGCTCAGCAAGCGCTGAAAATGTCCCATGGCTTGACGCAGCACCGCGACCGGCGAGGTGCCGGCGGCCCAGAGCTGCGAAAGCCGTTTGTCGAGCCTGGCGTAGTCGCCTTCGCCGGCGGCGTCGAACGCCTCGTCCATGCGCAGTTCCGATTCATCGCCCGTGATCGCCGCGACATGGGCTTCGGTCACGGTCTTTTCGCCCATGGCATAGAGCGCCAGCTTTTCCAATTCCGACCGGGTTACGCCCCGATCCGAGCCCAGGCGCGAGACGGCGTAATGAAGCGCGCCCTCCTCGATCGAAAGCCCGCGCGCCTTCAAATGATCGCGCACCAGGTCCTCCAGATCGCGCGCAGTATCGAGATAACAAGGGATGGCGGCCGCATTTTCGGCTGCCAAAAAGACCCGCGTCAACGCTGCGCTCTTGGCGAGCTCACCGGCCTCCACCACGATCAGCGCGTCACCCCGAGGTGTCGAAAGGAATTTCTTGAACAAATCGGCAAGAGCATTGCCGGCTCCCTTGACGCGCACGACGCGTCGTCCGCCGGTCATGGAAAGCGCGGCGGCTTCGTCCCACAGAAGTGCAGGATCGGAATCCAGAGTTCCCTCGGCAAGCTCGCTGACGCGAAACGGATCGGTCAGATCGGAAACCGCGCTTTTTGCTAGCTGGTTCGCGCGCTCGCGGACGAGGCCCTGATCGGGGCCATAGACGAGCGCCGCCACGAGATCGGCGGGAGGGCGCGCGACAAAGCGGTCGGCCGCGTGGGATTTTATCTCCATGCCCGCGGCGTCACTTGGTCCCAGCGACTTGGCGCAAATAGACCGCAAGCTCGGTGCGGATCCTTTCGGCGATCTCGTTGGCCGCCCGGTTCTTCGCGTCGCGCCGCGCCGTCACCGTCGCATAGAGGAACGGCGCAGCGGCTACGTTGTAAGCGGCGAACGCCGTGACGTCGCCGCTCTTCACCGCATCCGTGCCCTCCTTGGGAACCAGATCGTAATGCGCGGTCAAAGTGTAATTGTAGCGCGTGATTGCGGTGTTCGGCTGAAAGAGGACCGGGTCTTCCTTCTCGATCAGATAGAGCTTCAGCCGGTAGCGCGCATCGTTCGGATTGCCGTTCGCGTCCAGGCGATCCAGCAAATCGTTGCGCAATTCGTAGCCGACGCGGTCGGATATCTGTTCGACATAGACCGCCGAAAGCGTGGCGCCGACGCCTGGCCCGACATTGCCATTGTTGCCGTAGAGCGGCTGAAACCCGCAGGCGGCGAGCAATAGGGCGATCATCGCAACGACAGCGCGTTTCATTACACCACCACGTTCACAATGCGCCCCGGCACGACAATGATGCGCCGGGGAGTCTTGCCGTCCACCGCTCGTTTTACCGTATCCAAGGCCAGAGCGGCAGCTTTCGTTGTTTCTTCGTCGGCATCGCGGGCGAGCGTGATGTCGCCGCGCAGCTTGCCGTTGACCTGAACCGCGATGGTGATCGTATCGCTCAGGACCAGACGCTTGTTCGCGACCGGCCAGTGCGCGGCCGACACGAGGCTTGTATAGCCCAGCGCCTGCCAGCAGCTTTCGGACAAATGCGGCATCATCGGGCTGATCAACAGCACCAATGCTTCCAGCGCCTCGCGCATCACCGCGCCATCCACCTGACCGGCGGACTGGATGGCGTTAGCAAGCGTGTAGACCTGCGCCACGGCGCGGTTGAAGCGGAGCGCGTTGAGATCGTCCGTCACCGCGCGTATGGCGCGATGCGTGGCGCGTCGCAGTTCAAGGGCGGAGCCTTCGGCCTCTTCCACCGGCCTGGTTCCCGGCGGCGGCAATCCTTGCGCTTCGCTCACCAGGCGATGAATGCGCTGCACGAAGCGCCAGCACCCTTCCGCCCCTTCCTGGGTCCATTCGATGTCGCGCTCGGGCGGCGTGTCGGAGAGCATGAAGAAGCGGATGGTGTCGGCGCCGAACGCGTCGATGATGGGCTCCGGCGCAACGACGTTTTTCTTGGACTTCGACATTTTTTCCGATGGACCGACCGTAACCGGAATATCGGTGCCGCGGAGAAAAGCGCCGCCGTCTCGTTTCTCCACGTCGGCCGGCTCGACCCACACGCCCTGTCCGTTCTGATAGGTCTCGTGGCAGACCATGCCCTGCGTGAACAGCCCGGCGAAGGGCTCATCGACGCGGACATAGCTGCTTCTGTGCATCGCGCGGGTGAAGAAACGCGCGTAGAGGAGATGCAGCACGGCGTGTTCGACGCCGCCGATATACTGATCGACCGGCATCCAATAGGCCGCGGCCGCGCTGTTGACCGGTTTCTCGGCCTTGGAATCGGTGAAGCGCGAGAAGTACCACGACGAATCGACGAAGGTGTCGAGGGTGTCGGTTTCGCGAAAAGCGGGACCGCTGCATTTCGGGCACGTGGTGTGCTTCCAGGTCGGATGCTGCTGCAGCGGATTGCCCGGGAGATCGAAGCGCACGTCGTCGGGCAGCGTGACCGGCAGATCCGCTTCCGCGACCGGAACCACGCCGCAGGCCTCGCAGTGAACGACCGGGATGGGGCAGCCCCAATAGCGCTGGCGCGACACCAGCCAATCGCGAAGACGGTAATGGACGGTGCGCGTTCCGGTCCCGGCTTCTTCCAGCCGCCGCGCGACTTCGGCTTTGGCGGCCTCGACGTCGAGCCCGTCCAAAAAGCGCGAATTGGCCAGTCGGCCGGGGCCAATATAGGCCTCGCTTCCGATCGTGAAGGTCTTGGGATCGGCCGTGTCGGGGATCACAACGGGCAGCACCGGCAAACGATATTTGCGGGCGAAATCGAGGTCGCGCTGGTCGTGCGCCGGGCAACCGAAAATCGCGCCGGTGCCGTATGCCATCAGCACGAAATTGGCGACATAGACCGGCAGCTGCCACTTGGCGTCGAAAGGATGAAGGGCTTTGACCCCGGTGTCGTAGCCGAGCTTCTCCGCGGTCTCGATGGTCTCTTCCGCGGTACCGCCTTTTCGGCATTCGGCGACGAAGGCCGCGAGCTTCCGGTCCTTGGCCGCCAATTGTTCCGTCAACGGATGATCGGGGGAGAGCGCGATGAAGCTGGCGCCGAAAATCGTATCGGGCCTGGTGGAGAAGACCTCTATGGCGTCAAGGGGCGCGTTCTTCAGCGCGAACGAAAAGCGCAAGCCTTCGGAACGTCCGATCCAATTTTTCTGCATGATGCGGACTTTTTCCGGCCAGCGTTCCAGCTGATCGAGTCCGGTCAGGAGATCGTCGGCAAACGCGGTGATCTTGAAGAACCATTGCGACAGCTTGCGCCGTTCCACGGGTGCGCCGGAACGCCAACCCTTGCCTTCGATAACCTGCTCGTTGGCAAGCACGGTCTGATCCACCGGATCCCAGTTCACGTCGGCTTCCGCCCGATAGACGAGCCCCATGCGGTGAAAATCGAGAAACAGGCGCTGCTGCCGCGCGTAATAGGCGGGATCGCAGGTGGCGAATTCCCGGCTCCAATCGATGGCGAGCCCCATGGCCTTGAGCTGCTCGCGCATCGCCGCGATGTTGGCGTAGGTCCATTCGCGCGGGTGCACGCCTTTTTCGCGTGCCGCATTCTCCGCCGGAAGGCCGAATGCGTCCCAGCCCATCGGGTGAAGCACGTTGAATCCTTGCGCGCGCTTGAAGCGGGCGATCACGTCGCCCATGGTGTAATTGCGCACGTGACCCATGTGGATGCGCCCCGACGGATAGGGGAACATCTCCAGCACGTAGCATTTGGGAAGCGCGGAATCGTTGGCGGCACGGAAGACTTCGCGCGAAGTCCACTCCGCCTGCCAGCGCCTTTCCGATTCCTTGGCGTTATAGCGCGCCACGCGAATCCCCAAAATTTGAGCCGAGACCAATCACCCCCGCGAGACTCGGCCAAGTGTCGCGGGCCGCGGATAACCCTGGAGCGAAACTGCTACTGTGTCGAGGAGAGACGAAGCTCGCGCGCCCGCGCGAGAATCGCGTTCTCGAGCTTGATCCCGGTATCGGGATTGGTCTGGGCGTCGGTCCAGCCGACGGCGCCGCGGGTCTGACGGAAGACGGAAACTTTCACCGCATCCGCGCGCAGGCGCCGGTCGAGGATGTAGACGGTCACCTTCATGTGCTCATCGGGCTTGTCGGGCGCCGCATACCAATCGCTGATGATGACGCCACCGACCGGATCGGCCGAAGAGAGCGGCATGAAGTTCAGCGTGTCGAGCGTCGCCCGCCAAAGGAAACTGTTCACCCCGAGTTGGGGCTGATTGGCGGTCGGGGACGCACTGGACGACCGAAACGGATGGAACAGGGTACGGCCGCCGGTTGAGCCGCCTTCGTCGTTCATGCGGCCGCCGCCGCAAGCGACAAGGCCTACGGTGCAGGCGGCAAGCAGAAGAATACGCATCGCATCGTCCTCATGAGTCCAAGTGACCGGCGGCTCGGTCCGAAAAACCGTGGACCTCAAGCCGCAACCCCGCCTGCCCGGCTTATACTGGCGCTTATCCGACTACGCAACGCCAAGCCTATGGTCCAGGCTGCATTTCCGTTATTTGCCCTGCCTCTTCTCGGCGTCTGTCGGGCAATCGCCCGCGCGTCGCACGAAGGGCCAGAGCGCGCCTTTGCGGCATGTCTGCGCGGGCGGCGCAGTGCTGGTATCGTTGCTCGCCGTGGCGGTCGGAGCGCCTGTTGCGGTTGCGCCATTGTTTGCGCCGGCGCTCGAAGGTGTTCCGGTCACGGCCGACGTCGCGCTGACTTGAGTCACGACCGCATCGGCACGGTAGACGCCGGTTTGCCCGTTTTTCTTTTCCACGTCCGTCAGACAATCGCCCGGCGAACGCGTGAAGGGCCAAAGCGCGCCCTTGCGGCAGGCAACTTCGCCTTTGGGGATGCTCGCCGTCACCTCCTTCACACCGTTCGGACTTCTGGCAGCGCTGCTGTTGCTGCTTGCAGGAGCACTGGAGCCGGCGGCCGGGGCGCGTGGGGCAGGAGCCTGAGCCGGGGTTTGAACCGGAGTCGGGGCCTGAATGCCGCTGATATCGGGATTGGTGTTGACCGGACCGCTGTAGGCTCCGGTCTGACCCGCTTTGAGCTCGGCATCGGTGAGGCAATCGCCGGGATTGCGCACGTAAGGCCACAGCATGCCCTTGCCGCAACTTGCGGCGGTGGCCGAACCATCGGCGGCAAATATGAAAACCCCAGCGGCAATAGCCAGCATTACTCGCATCGCACCATCCCGTTCATTGGTAGCTCGCGCATCGCTCGGACGCGTGCGCGGCCTACGATTTATACCGGGGCGGCGCCAGAGGCGCAACGCGGGTCTCGATTCCTTCAGTTCGATCGTCGAAAATTGCGCGTCGTACCGGCTCGTCGCGGGAGCCAATAGTTCGTTTGCTAGAAAACCGCCGGCGCCGTTGCGCACCGACCTGTGCTCGCGAGCTATCCACGCGGTTTGATGTTGCCGAGATTTTCGCGTTTGATTTCTTTGATATCTTTGATTTCCTGAGAGGCAAAAGCCAGCAAAAGCGCGGAGTTTTTTGATTTCCCAAAAACGACTTTTATCAAACGCGTCTCCCAGTCGCGGCTGGATTTTTTGTTGACGGGAATCAAGACGCCGGGCGTGCTTACGGCCCGGACATCGACAAATGAATGCTCAACTCGCATCGGCTCTCTCTCTTCCTCTCTGCGCCAGCGATAAAGACGCACTGCCAAGCTTATGAATAACCGATAGCAGGGCGGCGAAGGCAGTGCAATGATAAATTCATAGGGTGCAGGACGGATTCTGGGGAGATTTCTACTTTCCGCGCGGCACAAAAGTTCGGGACAACGGGTCGGAATCCGTGTCGCGTTTTTGCGCCATCAGCTCTTCATTGGGCTGTTTGTCCTCGACGTGGTGGAGCTCAAGCGCAAGATGCTCCCAAGCCGTAGCCATGGCCATATGCATGTCGGCAGCCTCCTGCGTCTGGGCGTTCAGCGCCGAGTTGCGCGCTTCCTGCGCCAAAAGGCGGTACTTCGCGATCCGTTCCTCGACAAAATCCGCGAGATGTTTAGCCACCGCACCCGTCCTACGCCGATACGCTGTCGGCCCGTGCGGTTAACGCGCAGTCATGAACGCCGTTCCCCTTAAGGCCGGACCTCACGGAATACTGGTGTCGTTATGATTCTTGTGGCGGAGTCATGGCCGATGCCCCGCGCTGTCCCCTGCCGCGCCTGGAGATCCTAACTGACTGGACGTCGATAGCCCCGTTCGAACGGCCATCAGGAGTTCCCGCAACTGGGCAAGCTCGACAGGCTTTGAAATGTGAGCGATTACCTTCATGCCGTTCATGGAAGCAAGATTGGCCGCCTGAAGACGAAGCCAATCAGGTTGACCGCTGACAATAATGAGCTGTCCGGGAAAGCCACTGTTTTTGAGGATCGAAACGATTTCGATCCCGTCAACGTCCGGCAGGCATAGATCGAGCGTAATGACGTGCGGCCGCAAGTTGCGGATTGTTCCATCGAGCGCTCGCGCATCGGCCACCGGAAATGCGTCATACCCGCATTTGAGCGCTGTCCGAACTATCAGGTCCGAGCAATCGGCATTGTCATCGACAGCGAGAAGCCGGGGGTGATTTGGATTATTCGCCTGAGCCAAGCTTTTCTCCGCTCTTGATCGGGTCGATTCGATGCGGATTGTATCTTAGCTCTTTTCCCGCTGCTCACTGACGATCTGCGATCCTGGCTCTGCAATCGCCCCCCGTCCCGGAGCGGCCGCGTTTTCGCCTGCCGCTTCCGCCTCTTGAGCCGCCAGGTAGCTTTCTATATCGGCCGCGAGCCGTTCCCATTGTTCGGCGATCATGAGATAGGCGTCGCGCGCGAAGCCTTTGCACCTTCGCGCTTCTCGCCTCGTGTCCGCAGCCAGGCCGCGATAGGCCCGCGCCCGCAGCGCTAGCGGCATGTTCGAGTATTCGGTTTCCGGCAGCGGAAGCCCCCGCGCTGTACCCCATCCGACCGAATACGCGCCTGGGACCAAATGGTTCCGCTTAGGCCGAAAAAAGTTAAGGGGCTTCCTGCTCGTTGGCGGGCCGCCTACTTGTGGTAGCGGCTAAATAAAATTGGACACTCGACACGCCTTCTCCGTGAGCGGCAGATGTATGTACGACGAGCAATCCAGCCACATGAGAGCGCCCGTTGCGGTGCCGATGCTGAGAAAGAGCGCGGCCGCGTCAAGAAATTTCCGCGCGCGAATTCCCGCCGTCCGTTTGGGAATGGAGGTAAGGCCAAACAACGTCCCTGCGGCCGCAAGCCATAACGGAAAGAAAGCAAGCGCCCCAACCCAATCCCTGACGATATGCGCTGTCACGACGGCCTATCCTTTCGGCAGCATTTGTTCTCGGCATCGGTGACAACACGTCATCCGCCACGCGACTTTCATACCCTGTGACAAAAATAGGTCATGCGGCAAGGGGCGCAACGCCGTCGTTTTCGCATCCGGTAAATTTCAACTTGTTTTTAACCGAACAGCCCGAATGCGCCGTATTTATTTAAAAGGCCCCGCAGATTCTACCTGTGTGTTGATCTATTCGTCGCAAATGGCTGCGCTTTTTTAGGCCGCGAGAAGAAACTTCGCGGATAATACAAGGACGGAGAGCTGATCAACTCTCGAACGGGCACTTTGCGTTTGCCTTCGTTCAGGGAACGCCAAAAGCAGATGAGCAATTTTCTCCTCGGAGCCATCGAGATCGCTGCAAGCCGTCGCAGGTCACGGCGAAAACGTGTGTTCCTCGCCGGAGCGATAACCGATGCGACGGGTGCATTGGTCCGAGACTGTATCATTCGGCAGATCAGCGCGTCGGGAGCACAAGTGCAGCTGGATTCGGAGCCATCCGTTCCAGACGAGGTTTTCCTGATCGACGTAAAGACCCATACCGGCTACAGCGCTAAAGTGGCTTGGCGGCGTTCCAATTTGGTGGGTTTGCAATTCAAACTGGCACTTCCGATCGACGAGGCGCTTCCCGCGCGGCTGAAATTCCTCATGGCAGCGCTCATCAAGACAAAGTTGCGGCAGGTCGATGTCCTGCTCGCGAAAGGCGGCTCGTTGGAGGACGTCATCCCTGGCTTGGGCATCACGCATGCAATTTATTCTCAGTGGCGCAAGGAATCTGGGGACGACAACGACGACGTAAAGCGGCTACGAGCGCGGGTGAAGGAGTTGGAAGGTGAGAACATCCTGCTTCGGGAAAAGCTCTCAGCGCGAGCTCCAGCAGCAACAGAATGATCGGCGGAGCGTGTGTCTGGGCAATAATCTGAGGTCCCTAACCCCAGCGAAATCAATCACATTCACCAGCCGCTAAGGGTTGTGTGTCACTAATTGCCGCCGTTGGGACGGCAATAGATGATCGAACCCATCCGTCTTCTGGCTTTTGCTTTCGCCGGCGCCGATCTCCTTTTCGAGATCGACCGCGACGGAGGCATTCTCTTTGCCACGGGCGCGACCAGCGGATTTTCCAGCAGCTCCAATCTTGCCGGTCAACCGGCGGCGGAACTGTTCCTGCCAAGCGAACGATCGCGGTTCACGATTATCGCGCGCGGGCTCTCGCCCGGCGGACGGGCCGGTCCCTTGCCCATGGTCCTGGCATCCGGCGAGAAGGCCATGCTGTCCATGTGTTACCTGCCGCCAAACGACCGCATCTCCTGCACGCTGGTCAAGCCGGGCAATCGCAGCTCGCTCGGAGACGGCGGCACGGATGCCGAAACCGGCCTGGCGGACCGCAAGACTTTCCTCTCCGCCGCGGAACAAAGCTCGGGCGGAAAGGGCGCCATCGCTCTCGTGAGCGTCCCCAATCTCTCCAACGTCACCAGCAAGCTGTCGCAGCAGGATGCCGCCGCTCTGATGGCCGCGATCGGCGCCAATGTTGCGGCCTTGGACGCCATCATCGCGGGGCGTCTTTCGAGGACCAGCTTCGGCGTCATTACGGAAGATCCGCGCGAGGCCAAAAATTTGGCGACGCGGATCCGGGATCCTGCGCGCGACCGCGGCCTGGAAGCGCTCCAAACCGAAGAGGTCTTGCTTTCGCTCAAAGGCCGCGACTTAAGCCCCGAACAGAACATTCTTGCGCTGCGCCATGTCATCGGGCGCTTTGCCGACGGCAAACACAAGGTCGCTCCCGGCACCGATCTCGCGCACATCTTCGAACAGATCTTGAACGAGACCGTCGTGCGCGCGCAGGTTTTCTGCGCCACCGTGGCCGAGGGCGCGTTCGATCTAGCCTTCGAGCCCATCGTCGAATTGAAGACGCATATCACGGCCCATTACGAAGCCCTGACGCGCTTTCAACCCGATCAAAGCCCGGCCGATACCATCCGCTTCGCGGAAGATTTGGGGCTGGCCGATTCCTTCGATCTGGCGCTGGCGGTGAAAGTGTTCAAGCTCTTGAAACAGAACCCGGCGATCATCGCGTCCATCGCGATCAATGTGTCGGGGTGGAGCATCGCGAACGCCTCATCCTTCGCCATTCTCGCGGGACTGCTGCTCAGAGAGCGCGCTTTTGCCAGGCGCGTGTTGATCGAGATCACGGAAACGGCAGGACTGCCGGACCTCGCGGCAGCGGACAAGGCGATCCAGTCGCTTCGCAAAATGGGCTATCGGGTCGGGATCGACGATTTCGGCGCGGGGGCGGCCACGCTGCAATATCTGCACGGACTCACCGTCGATTTCGTAAAAGTGGACGGCGTGCTGATACAGGGTCTCGGAAAATCCCAGCGCGAAGACGCGCTTTTGCGCGGCGTGCTGACGAGCTGCGCCGAGCGGCATATCGAGACCATCGCCGAGTGGATCGACAGCCCGGACAAATTGAAGCGCTGCACGGAGATGGGTTTCCGATTCGGGCAGGGCCGCCATTTCGGCGCCACCTTGAAGACTTTGCCGCGAGTAGCCCGGGAGAACCACGGATAGGTCGCGCGGACGCTGGAACGCCCTATTCCGAACGCGGGCTACCGTTCATCAGGCGCTTTGCGAGAAGGAGCAACCGCTCGAATTTCTTATCCGTGCCCGCGTGGCGGGCCATTTGATCGAGATCCGCGTCGGACAAGCCGATCGTGCGAAATGCCAGTCCGACGGGGACGCCCTTCGCGACAACGCGGTCGAGCTCCCGCAACTTCGCTTCGAGGAAAAGCCGCCAGAGGAACTTCAATCCGGGTGGCAGTGCCAAGCCTATCGCGCAACTTTGGACAAAAGACAGCCCGGCGCGATCGGAATTATTCCAGGCGACGCTTGCCAAGTAGGCCGTCAGATTGGAGATGTCCAACAAATATATTTGCTCGCCCAGGGGCAACTTGTCGGAGAAGACGATCTGCGCCCCTTGCGCGTTCATGTCCAAAATCGTGCAATCGAATGAGATCTCGCCGTTGACGTCGGCAACGACTCCGCTCAACAGCCCCTCTTTCCGCGGCCACCTACGCCGTTCAGAAGGGTCCGGTTCAAGTGGGACTTCGGACGCATTCGTGCCCATGGACGACCTCGGAATGCCCGGGCGCAGCTTAGGAACGTCCAGCCCGCTTAGCGGTTGCGCTGGGCCTTGCCCCAGAATTCAATCCCATCATCTAAGAACTGGATTAACACCACGTGTGCGGCGCCCGCGAACACAACCATTCAGCGACGGAGATACGGGGTCGGTTACGAACGTGTGCGCTTTTGGCGAGCCTTTTGCGAAGGCTCAGCAGAGTCGTTCTCGCGCGCGGCGCGCCAGCGCTTATAGACTTCCTCAACGAGAGTATTCCTGGTGACAACCCTATGCTCGCGCCTGCTTAAACCGAATTGGCGCTCCGGCATCTCTTGTGTATCCGGACCCTGCGTGCGGGAAAATGCGGGCGTAGGCACAATCGATAGCACCACAGGCGAAGGCTCAATCCGGCGCTTGCGGATGAGAAGGTTTGCCGTAATCGGCGTGTACTTGCCGTCGCTCATTTCCCTGTTCACCTTGCGTTAATTCGCCTATCGCCGACCAAAAGGATTGGCTTGACGTTCCGTTCCACCGAACAACCGGCGGAGCGGAATTTCTTGCCCTTTGTCTGCGGACAGCAGCGCGATGCTGTCACACGGTTGTGCCTCGGCAGAATGCGATGTGTTGCCGGCCACAGGTTTCACGTCGCTTGCGAGAGAGCCGCCGCCGCTGACGGAAATGAAGGGCGGCAGCTCAGGCGCTTCGGTTTCGTCCGATAATCCCGACAGCGCGCTGACCGAGAAAGGGCTCGACCGAGTCTGGGGCGACAGTGCGGGGCCCTTGGTCAAGAGCGCGAGCCGTCCTTGAACATAAGTCCACAAATCGGCGACCTCCTTCGCCGACTGCGATTGCGCAACCACTTCGCCCACCGTTCTGCCGTCCGTCATGCTGGCCGCGAAATCGACGCGATTATGGACCGTCACAGGTGCAACCGTGCCGTGCTGAGAAAGTGCAATCGCGGTTTCGCCGGTAATGCGCGCCCGTGGCGTCGCGCCGTTCACGACAAAGATCAATGGCTTGTCATGGGCCTCGGCGAGATCAACGGTCGCGCCCACCGCGCGAATATCGTGCGGGCTCGGCCGCGTCGGCACGATCACGAGATCGGCGTGGGCGATGACGTACGAAATG